>Ga0163154_10000313_pt1 | contig 71435 bp, 66 predicted proteins | sample OliLakLV19MP9P1_FD_148649 | JGI IMG/M metagenome (GOLD analysis project Ga0163154, IMG submission 148649) | Freshwater microbial mat bacterial communities from Lake Vanda, McMurdo Dry Valleys, Antarctica - Oligotrophic Lake LV.19.MP9.P1 | ecosystem: Environmental > Aquatic > Freshwater > Lake >... | reverse complement strand
TTATCCCGTTTGTGGCATACAAATAAACGCCCATAACCTTTCAGATAATTTTCAGTTTTTTTTCGTCATATATATCCATCTCCAAATCTCTCCTTTTTTCTTCATTTTCTAAAGTGCCAAAGTAGAATTAAGTAGTTCGTTTTAAATAAGCGACATTATAAGTTTTGGTAAATTACTGATTAACAAAGAGTTATTAGTACATTGGCAAATCAGCTTATTATCTTAATTTAATTAGTTTTTCGGTACGAATTTGATTATTTACCATTAATCTCACTAAATATAATCCAGCAGGCTGGACAGTCAAATCCAACGGAATACTCAAGGTAGTCGCGCCGCGTTCCAACGTTTGAAAAACGACTTGTCCATTTAAATTAAAAACTTGCACATTTATATCACTCCCTTCTCGCAAGTCTATTTTTAACAAAGTCTGACCGGATGTCGGGTTGGGTAGTAAAACCACGCGGCTGATAACAGTCGGCTCTTCTACGCCGGTCGTTACACCAACGGTAATATCGGTTACATCGCTACAACCAAATCGGTCGGTCACCGTTACTTGGTACGTTCCACCATTGATACGAACAATCGTTTTAGTGTCGCCGCCATTGCTCCAGCGATAAGTAAAGGGTTCTGCACCCGCACCTACATTCACGGTAGCCCGCCCGTCTGCTGCGCCACTCACCGATTCGTCTTTTATTTCTGTCGTTAAATTCAGCGATGCTGCGCAACGAATAATGTTGATATTATCAAAATCTACCCAGTAATCGCCTGCGCCCCAGCCTGCTAAGAAGCGTATCCGAATGGCTTTGCCGATATAATCATCCAAATAAACTGTTATTTTTTGCAACGCCGTGTCGGGTCTATGATTGGTCGAAGTGATAACATATTCTGTGGTGTAAGTCGCGCCACAATCGGTTGAAATTTGCACAGCAATAGAGTCACGTGCACTAAGCGTCGTTGCAACCGTTCCGTTTCCAGAAAAATTTGCAATCCGATATTGGAAAGTCAGGCTGTCGCCCATTTCTATCAATCCAATCGGTGGTGTAAGTACTTCCATGATACGATCCGAGGAAGAAAGATTATCAGAAATGACATACGACCGATTCCCGTGTCCTTGTCCTACATCGGTCAGGTTGTCTGCTTCCCAGCCATCTGGCAATCTACCGCCTTCAAAATTTTCTGCAAATGGTACGGGCTGCGCCGTTGCAAAACGATAAATAATGGTATCATTCAATCGGAAAGCGTCATTCGGAAGGGCTGCCCAAACCGCGATTTCGTAAGCACCGGAGCCGATAGAACTAAACGGACGCTGGAAGGTGTAAACACGCTGCGAATCCGGCTGAATCGTGAGCGTCCCTACATTTTCAATCACCGGCGCAGCCCCATTGATACTATAAGCCACATTAAAACCAGTAGCAGGAGTCGTACCAAAATTTAAAATCGTCACGCGTAAGCTATCATTTACGCTACCGCAATCTTCGGTACTAGTATTTCTAACAGACAAGGCTGCTAAATCTCGTGCCAAAGGCGCTGCAATAAACACATTATCAATGCCCATCCCTTCTCGAACGGTCGAAAAATCAGACGAAAAAACGAACCGCACCCGCACTTGCGACTTGCCCGCCGTACCCGCGAGGATGCTCGACACCGTATGCCAGCCGTCTACGCCACTGTTTCCTTCCCACCAGTCATTGGTTTTGTCATTATACCAATTCAGACCTGTACCCGCAGTGTCCACTTTCGTCCAAGTGCTATCGCCATCTATACTTACTTCTACCCACGCTTCGTCACAGCAGCTTTCGGTAATTAAGTTTAATGAAAAAGTGAATCGCGGGTCTACAGTCAAAGTAGAAAAATCCAAACAAGGCGATACCAGATATGACAACTCGTTGTTGTTGTAAGTGCTATCTAAATCTGTGGTCCAAGCATTCGCACCACTGGCAGCCGAGTTGATGATTCGTTCATTTGGCATTCCATATTCCCAGCTTGGGTTCCGACTATTTTCGCCAACTGTCCAGCCGCCGCTCCATTCTTCAAAATCTTCAAAATAAGGGTATTGAGTTATAATAGGAATATTTGTAATCGTAATGATAGTCGTATCGTTGGATAAATCTTTATCATCTTTAAAAGCCGTCCAAGCTTTTATTTCGTAAATGCCTGGTTCTGAAAAGTTATATCGCGCATCAAATGGAAGCGTGAATGTGCTGTCTTTGCCTAAAACACCCGTAAAAAGTCCATCCTGTGGCATCGTCACGCCGCCCGGTCTCCCATTCACACTAAAATCAAAGGGAATGAGCGACTGCGGATTCCCACCAAAATTGCTGATCGTGACCGTCACCGAATCCATTGGATTGATGCCACATTGCGTTTTTGGGGTTTTAATAGCTGAGATGCCCACGTCTTTCGCCCAGCGCGTCGTAAACTCGTATGGACCAATAAAACGGCTCGTATCATTGCCGGCGCAAATGGTGGCGAGATAGAAATCATAAGCACTTTTTTCAGCTAAACTGCGCAAAGTGAGAATCGTGTCGGTCGTGGTCACAAAAGTTCCCGTCCCTTGCGTGAAGTCTTTCAGTCCATATTCTATCAAATACCGCCCAGTGGATGGCGCAGGGTCCCAGCCAATCGTAGCTACAAACGCACGCACGTCTATCACTTTTACACTATCAGGATTGGAGACCAGACAACTCGGACAAATTGCAATTGCCCGGAGCGGTATGCCTGCAACTGGATTCGGACCATTTGCAAATGCCAAAATATTTTCTGGGTTGTAGATAGCGTAGGAAATTTCATTGTCAAAACCGCCCCGCGTGAAGATCAAGGTAACACTATCGCCATTCATAACAGGGACGCTGTAAACGCTAAACTCCCCATCATCTGTGTCATTATTCAGGGCGTACCGAGTCGAATCTCCATTAATGACAACCGTCAAAAACGCACCATTCCAGCCATCTCCAAAGGTATCGTACAATTCCAGCCTAAAATTACAACTTTGCGAAAAGCCAGCCGCGCAGCTTATTATCACAAAAAATATACTAATCAGTAGAGGTCTCCTTTTCATATCGCTATTTTTTCAATACAATCATTCAAGTTAGCATTTTAAAGCAAGCCTAAAAATAGGTAAAAAATAAATAAAATACTGCTTGAGCGGCACGGCTTTCAAACGGGTAGCGGGTTTCGTCACCCAAATTACATTTTAAGGGAACTGGGTATTTGGTATTGAGTCCAGATCACCCCTTCACCCCATCCCCTTTTCTGCTTTGCAAAAACTCACGCCCTGCCGCAAAAACCGCTGGTAGTATAGAAACGAAAATGATGAGCAAAATAACGATGGAGAAATTCTCTTTCACGATCGGAAGACCGCCAAAGAAAAAGCCAAGGAGTGTCAACGGAATGACCCATAGCAAGCCGCCAACAATATTGTAGGAAATAAACTTCGCATAGGGCATTTGACCTAAACCTGCTACAAACGGCGCAAACGTGCGCACAATCGGCACGAATCGCGCTAAAATTATTGTCTTCCCGCCATGTTTTTCGTAGAATTGCTGCGTCCGGTCGAGATAAGATTGTCGGATCAGGGGTCGCTTCATTGCCAACAATCGCTTGCCGGAAGTTGCGCCGATATAATAATTCACGGTATCACCAAGAATAGCTGCAATTACCAAAATCAGCAATAGCAACCAAATATTAAGCGATTCAGGAAACTGTGCCGACAAGGTTCCCGCCGCAAATAACAAGGAGTCTCCGGGCAAAAATGGCGTGACTACTAATCCTGTTTCACAAAAAATAATCAAAAATAAAATCGCCAGTGTCCAAAAACCGTAGTTCTGCACTAACTCCGCCAAATGGTCGTCAATATGTAGAATGAAATCAATGAGAAAATTCATGAATTTTTGTTATTGGTTACTTATTATTTGGAAGCCTGTTACTCGGTCTATAAGTAAGTTGGCAGTTTAAAGTTGGCAGTCGGCAGTCGCTCAATCTGTTGACAAACAACGACTTAAATTGGATTCATTTTATAATTTAAATAGCTCACTTACTTACTATCCAAAAACGGTGGCAAAGATATATAAATCCATGCAATCAAATAAGGGATGCAAGTACTTTCGCCGTATAACACGCATAGCCTCCTACACGCTACAAACTTTTTGCCTGATTCGTCACTATCGTCCGAATCGCTTGTAGTGGTAATGATGGGTGGAAAGTACTGGTATAAAATTTGCCTGACGCTCGAAGAAATCGTGGGCGGAATTGAATTTTTGGTTAAGACAAAAAATTTTACTTTCAATTTTGCTTGCCTTTATATTTTAATTTTGGCTCCTCAAACATTTTCAACTGTGCTTGCTGTGGCAATTGTATCGGATAATTGGAGACGAATAACTCCTTTCCTAACTGATTAGAATTTTTTGTGACGTTTCGCATTCCGTAAGTTAAATCCCAAGACAAAATATTTGAATAGTTATATAATTCTCTAATGTAAGAACTATCATCATACGTAATGAGCCATTGATGTGGGCAATCTTTCAATACATCGGAAAAACGTTCGTGGTCAAATGCTTTGTGCAACTTACCATTTTTGCCGTACAAAGCGGATTTGGTTGCTGAATAATAAGGCGGGTCTAAAAATAGAAAAACATTTTCTCCAGGCGCTTCAATAAGAGCCTGATAATCAATATTTGTAATAGTGGTATTTTTCAACAAATGTGCAAAGCCTTTCAGTCGTTCAATGCTGGAGTCCGTAAATCTTCCTTTAAAAGCTTGTTCCGAATAGCCGCCTGCCTCGGTCGTTCCAGAGAAAGTAATGCGATTAAAAACAAAGAAAGCACTGGCTTTTTTCAATTCATCAAATTCGGTGATATTTGCCAACAAAAACTGGTTCAATTCTTTACCAGTCACAAATTCTGTTCGCCATTTACAAACCTGTTCAATGACCGCTTCGACATCTTTTTGGCAATATTTCCAAAAAAAATATAACTCCCGATAAATATCATTGACCCAAAATTGTTGAGTAGGAAATTTTTGTTTTAAATACAGAAAAACCGAGCCGCCGCCTACAAAAGGTTCTCGAAATTCTTTAAATGACGGAATTAAACTTCCAATCAAATCAACTGCCCGACTTTTACCGCCGGGATATCGCAAGGGACTTCTTATCATTCTGTTCCTGAAATTTTAAAGATAAAATTATTGGTATGTGCCTATTCAAATAATATTTTTTCCTGCCCAATTAAGTATTTCCAAATTACGCCCTTTTTTCCCTCATTATCACTTCATCATCCATACCAAACACAAACATTCTTCGCTTCCGTAAAAAACCGCAATGCTTCAAAACCGCCTTCTCGCCCAACGCCAGAGTTCTTCACGCCACCAAAAGGAGTACGCAAATCGCGCAGCATCCAACAGTTGACCCACACGATGCCCGCTTGTAATTGTTCGGCGACGCGATTCGCTCTGGAAATATCTTGCGTCCAAACGGTACTCGAAAGTCCGTAACTCGTGCCATTGGCGAGTGTGATGGCTTCCGCTTCGGTATCAAATGGTGCAATCGTAATGACTAGACCAAAAATTTCTTCTTGATTGCAACGGGCTTCATTAGATAAACCTTCAATAATTGCCGGGCTTAAAAAATAGCCTCCTGCGTTTTCACCGCCAACTTCAAGTCGTTCGCCGCCACACAGTATCGTGCCGCCTTCCGCTTTCGCTAAATCGAGATAGCCCATGACTTTTTCCAAATGTTGCGGAGAAACTAAAGCACCTAAATCATTGGTCGTATCTAATGGATTACCCGTTTTTAAATCTTGCGTTCGTTTCATCAATTCATCGCGGAAACGCTCGTACAGCGGGCGTTGCACGTACACGCGAGAGCCGCAGAGGCAGATTTGACCATTATTTGCGAAAGAAGAACGAACAGTGGTCTCCACTGCTTTTTCAAAATCACAGTCTGCGAAAATGAGGTTTGCATTCTTACCACCTAATTCAAGTGACAATTTTTTAAACATTGGCGCGGCGACTTGCGCGATTTTTCGACCTGTATCGGTTCCGCCTGTAAACGAAATCGCTTTCACTTTTGGATGTTCTACAATGGCTTGTCCCGTTTTGTTTCCTAATCCATGTACGATATTTAAAACGCCTGCCGGCAATCCAGCTTCGATACAAATTTGTGACAGCAGAAAAGCCGTCATCGGCGTAAGTTCAGAGGGCTTTGCAACGACACAATTGCCAGCCGCCAGTGCCGGAGCGATTTTCCAAGTAAACAGATAAAGCGGCAAATTCCAAGGAGAAATGCAGCCGACCACTCCAAGCGGTTGCCGTAAGGTGTAGTTTATCGCTTGATGTTCCATGTGGAACGATTCGGAACCAAACTGGGTAATGGCATTTGCAAAAAAGCGAAAATTGGCTTGTGCGCGCGGAATGTCTATGGTGCGAGAAGTTGTAATGGCTTTTCCAGAATCCGTCGTTTCGGCAATTGCTAAGTTTTCCAATTTCTGTTCAATCAAATCGGCGATGCGCATCAACATTCGAGAACGTTGTTCAATGCCACAGCTCGACCAGTGTAGAAAAGCTTTTTCGGCGGCTTCGACGGCAAGTTGCACATCCCGCTCATCCGAATCAGGAATTTGAGAATAGACCTTACCCGTTGCGGGATTAATATTATCCAAATAATTGCTGGAGTAGGGCGGGACGAGAACGCCATCAATATAATTTTTCAAGTGCATAAGCCGCTGGATTTTTGATTTGAAAATTACTCAAAAAAATCTACGTCAGCAGCGATCATGGCGTTGAGATTTGAGTTAGTAAATCCTCTCCTCCAAAACACATATTTCAAGCGTGTAATTAAGTAGTTTTGTTTATTTGTTAAATAAACGGTTTGCCCATATCGCTTTTCTTCTCGCCACTTTTTCTCTCCTTCCACTCTAAATTTGCTCATCCATGAATATTTCTCATCTGTAAATATCCATTCCATAGCAACAAAAATTCCATTCTCTGGGATAGTGATTTTATAATTTGAAACGTCATACCAAAACCATCCTTCCTGCTCTGCATTCACGATTATACTCTCAACAAGCAAGTCGTTTCCGGGCATTGTGTCAAATGATGATTCATAAATACGAATTCGAAATGGAGTTGTGAGATTTCCTTTAGAACCAATACAATAGCCTACTTTCTTTAATTTGGCAACACTGCGTTTTACAGGCTTTACTAATACTGCAATCTGATTACCTATCAAAGGAGAAAAACCGCGACCATAATTTGCGCGTTTCTGGTACACGCCTAATTTCTCCCTTCTTACTGGATTTCCTTGCACTACCACTTCTGTCAATTGATAGGTAACTGGCATGAGGGTAATTTTTCCTTTTTTTGATTGTAATTCTTTAGCCGTTATATTCGCTTTTTGATAATTTAAACAGCTAAAAAATAAGGTATCGTTTTCTGAATCAGCAGGAATTTCCAGCTTAAAAAAGCCCTCTGCATTGGTAGTCGTGCCAATTTCCTGATTTTTTAAAAGAATGGAAACATATGGAATATGCTGTTGCGTGCTTGCGTCTATTACTTCGCCAGAGACAATTTTATTTTGAGTATAAGAATAAGTAGAAAGCAATAATAAAGTGATTAGATAGAAATTTTTTTTCATAACCATGATACTTTACTTAAAGACGGTTGCAAAGTATTCAAGGTTGTATGTAATGATTACTACAGCGTCCCCTCATTTTCCCGATAAATCACACCAAGCATCAATTGCCCAACGGCTTTCAAGGTCTTGCGATCAATCACATCCATGTCGTCGTCATGCGTGTGCCAGTATACGCCGAATCCGCTTTCGGTAGTAGTAGAACGATTTATAATATCAATCATCGGAATCCGCGCGATACTACTTACAAAATAATGGTCATCTGTGACAGCGCCGCCATTCGTTTTGGGAAAATAATTGGTGTAACCCATACTTTCCGCTAATTGCCATACTTCCGTCACGACTTGTGGGGCGATTTGATTAGAGAATTGCTCGATTGGGAATTGTGCACCTTTGGAGCCAACCATATCCAATAGAATGCCATATTGCGGACGGTAATTGGCTACGTGCAAATTGCGTGCCCAATGCTGCGAACCCAAGCACCAAGTAGTCGTGGAAGAGGCTTCTTTGCTACTACTATCGCCTAAATCTTCTGCATCAAATAAAATAAGGTCAATGCCGATTGCTACTGGATTTTGCTGTAATTGTCGGGCGATTTCTAAAATAATGGCTGTGCCGCTACCGCCGTCATCTGCACCGAGAATGGGTTCATTTTTACGTTCTGTACTCAATGGCGCATCTGCGGCGTGGCGCGAATCCCAATGGGCGGCTATTAGAATACGTTTGCCAACACTTGGATTGAATTGCGCAATGATATTTGTGCTTGGAAGGGTTTTATTGTAATATGTTTTGGCTTGAAAATCTTGTTCAATGACCGTTGCACCATAGCTTTTGAATTTTTCTACCATCCAAGTTTTACAAGCTTGATGCGGTACGGAACCGGGAACACGTGGACCAAATGCGACTTGCTGTGCTACGAAATGGTAAGCGGAATCGCGGTTGAAGCTGGGAATGGTAGTGACTTCTGGTTGTTCGGTGGCGGGTTCTTGGGATTTGTCGCTTTTGCAAGCGTTGAAAAGTAGTATAATTGTTATAACAAAGAAGATTTTATTTTTCATAATTTGATTTTTGCTTTGCAAAGATAGCGGTATTCCAAATAAGTGCGGCATATTTTGAAAATATGCCACACTACCTTGTTATTTTAAAGTAAATTCCGACTTTGTACGTCTGCCAGTATACAATGCGCAGGCTAAAGCTTGTGGAACGAAATCAGTGTAAACGCTGGATTACTTATGGCGGAGCAAAGTATTATACAAGCCGTGAAAACGTATGGACAACAATTGTTCGGCTTTATTCGCGGGCGCGTACCGACGGATGAAGATGCGGAAGACGTGCTGCAAGAGGTATGGTATCAATTAAGTAGTCAGTCGGAAGTGGAAGCGATAGAAAGTGTAAGCGGTTGGTTATATCGGGTAGCTCGCAATAAAATTACAGACCGTTTTCGGAAAAAAAAGCCGGAAGCACTGGAAGATTTAGGTTACGAAGATGCAGATGGCGTGTGGAATATCAAAGACATTTTGCTGACCGATGCGTTAAGTCCAGAGGAGGAGTACGTGCGGCAGTTGTTTTGGGAAGAGTTGATGGCGGCATTAGATGAATTGCCGGAAAAACAGCGCGAGGTTTTTATATTGAATGAGTTAGAAGACAGGACGTTGCAAGCGATTGCAGATGAAAAAGGGGAGAATCTCAAGACGATTATTTCCCGAAAGGGCTATGCGGTGAAGCATTTACGAAGTCGGTTGGAAAATTTGTATCAGGATTTGTTTGATTAATAGGCTGTCTGAATCAGAATTCGCAGAAAATTATAATTTTCGGAATTCTAATTTTTACAAAAGAAATGATAAATAAAAGATAATGAAATCGAAACGATTTTGGTTGTTTCCATTTTTTGGAATCGGCGGGCTGCTGCTGGGTGGTTTTGTTGTGATGTTGTTGTGGAATGCAATTTTACCAGATGTGACGGGCGTGGAGGTGCTTACTTATTGGCAAGCGGTTGGATTGTTGCTCTTGAGTAGAATTTTATTTGGTGGCTGGAAAGGTGGCGGAAAACCGGGCGGTTATAACAAACACACGATGCACAAGAACGCCCACTGGCGCGAGAAGTGGATGAATATGAGTGTGGAAGAACGTTTGAAAATGAAGGAACAATGGCGCGAGCGATGCGGAAAATGGGGAGACCGAGGGATGGGGGGACGAAGTGACCAAGAGAAGGAGCGACCAAGTGATGAGAAGTTGTTGTGAACTTTTATAGTTTTATAATTTAAAACAAAAACCTGATAAGTGGCTGCTTGTCAGGCTTTTGTTTTTTGGAAAATTATTTAGAGTAAAAAAGGGGTTGGTGCGTCTTCCTAATTGTAGCGCGTAATGCAATTTTTCAGGCTGAAGCCTGTGAAACGATTTCAGCCTAAAGGCTGGGCTACGATTAAATCAAAAAAATTCAAAACCATGTACGTTCCAAAAGTAGCAGCAGTAGGTATTCTTGCCTTGGTAGCACTGGCAGTGATGCCCTTTTTCTTCATCCGAATTCTTTTATTTTTTGTAGTCGTGCGCTTGATTTTTAGGATAGTGTTTCGGCACCGTTTTAAGCACGCTTATCATCGCTACCATGCGCATTATGAAAATCGGGCAGAACCTTTAGCACAAGGCGATTACCGCTTTTTTGCACGCCGATTTGAAAAGGAATATGCTTACGACAATAAGCCAACATACAGTGACAAGGATTTAGTGTAAATGTGATTCGTGATTCGTGATTTGTGACGATTTTAATTATTCATTTTTTTCATTTTAAATTTAAAAAACATGATGCAGTATCATTCTTGCGGCTCCAAAAATTGGGGGCATGGCAGAGGCAGACAACAGCAAGGGCGCGGCGGACATTTCCGTGTACCGGTCAATATTTTGAAAACGGATGAAGCTTACGAACTCTACGTAGCGGCACCGGGCAGAAATAAAGAGGATTTTAAAATGTCGGTCAGTGGTAATGAACTGACCATTTCCTATCAAAAATCACCAACAGGCGGCGATGAACAAAACTGGGTGCGCTATGAATATCGGCGTGGCTCGTTTGAACGCAGCTTTTTGATAGATGATACCGTGGATACGGCAAGCATTGCAGCGAAGTACGAAGACGGTATTTTGAAGGTGACGCTTCCCATAAAACCGGGTAGTATCGTGCCTTCTAAGGATATTCAAATTGCCTAATTAAGAGGCGAGAACAGAGAAATCAGATTTAACGTCACGCTGCCCGACATCTGATTCCTAACCTCTGCCTTCTAAAAATTAATCCTGTCTATAATAAAACGCTCATAAGCAATTGCTTATGAGCGTTCCTTTTTATCTAACTCGCATTTCTCTGTTCTCGCATCTCTGTTCTCGCTTCTCTGTTCTGACTTCTCGCCTTCTACTTAAAAATGCGTCCAGCCCTGTGCTTTGATATCATGAATATTACCACCTTTTGTATGTAATTTAATCCCGTCTTTTACATCTGTTATTTCACCAGCTATGTAAATATCGGGCAAGTATTTAATTTTATCTACATCTTTGGGGTCAATTGTGAATAACAACTCATAATCTTCGCCACCGTTGAGGGCACAAGTAATTGGGTCCAATTTGAATCTCAATGCCATCAATTGTGCATCAGGATGAATTGGGACACCACTTTCTTCCAAATACGCGCCCACATTCGATTGTTTACAAATATGAAAAAGGTCAGATGCTACGCCATCCGAAATGTCAATCATCGCGGTTGGAATTAATTCATTTTTTGCAAACGCTTCTATAATATCTTTTCGCGCTTCGGGCTTTAATTGTCTGCCGACTAAATAAGATTGTTCCTCCAAATCAGGCTGTACCTCAGGATTCGATAAATAAATTTGCTTTTCCCGTTCTAACAATTGCAAACCTAAATATGCGCCGCCGACATCGCCCGTGATACAAATCAAGTCGCCGACTTTCGCGCCATTGCGGTACGCCAACTTGTCTTTTTCGCCTTGCCCGATAGCGGTTACGCTGATTATCATGCCTTTGTTAGATGCAGAAGTATCGCCGCCGATTAAATCCACGTTGTATTTTTCGCAAGCTGCTTGAATACCCTCATATAATTCCTGCAATGCTTCCACCGAAAAACGATTCGACGTTGCGATGGAAACCGTAATTTGTTTTGGAATGGCATTCATCGCGTAAATATCCGACAAGTTGACGACGACGGATTTGTACCCCAAGTGCTTCAAAGGTGTGTACATCAAGTCAAAATGAATCCCTTCCACCAGCATATCCGTAGAAACGACCGTCATAAATTCCTGATTATCAATTACTGCTGCATCATCGCCCACGCCTCGTAGAGAAGATTTATTTTGAAGTGGAAATGATTTGGTGAGTTGTTCGATGAGTCCGAATTCGCCTAACTGGTTGATTTCTGTGCGTTGCTCTGCCATAAAAAGAGGATGGGAAGATGGGAAGATGGGAGGATGAACACGTTACAAAACCTTCCAATCCTCCTATCTTCCATTTATTACATTTTATTAATTTTATCTAATAACTCTTGCGTTGCGGCGAAGTCTTCATCGTTTGCTTTTGCTAATTCGATGGCTTTTTCGGCTGCTTTTTTCGCTTTTTTCTTTTCGCCGAGTTTGTAATATAAGGATGCCAGTGTATCATTATTAAAATATTGGCTGTTGAGTCGGACGGATTTTTGCGCCCATTTCAAAGCCTCTTGCAACATTTTTTTGTCGTCTACCAGTTCGTAAAATGCCCAGGCTTCTTCGCTCAATTGGTTATAATCTTCGCTCGGATATTTCTTGAAATAGGCAACTGCTGTAACTGCATAGTTCTTCATATCGTCCTGCTCTCTATACAAAGTCATTTCTACGCACAAACTTACTTGCTCTGCCAATGCCGTTGGTAATTTAGCTTTTAAAGCCTTCATAAGCGCCTCTGTTGAGGGTGAACCCTCTGTACGCATATTGGGAAAAGCCTCGTGTAAAACAATCTGGGCGAGCGTGATTAGATAAGCAGACGAACCGAGTGCTTTTTCTGCCGCCGCACGATTGTTCAACAAAAATTGGAACTGCTTTGAATCGGTGTTTCTAGTGGTTTGAACCACCAGTGGTATATTCTTGGGAGTTGTCCAATCTTGTTGAGATTCTAAGTAGACGTCCATCACATCTGTTGCGCGGGGGTGCATACTTTCTTCAAACGCTTGCATCACCTCGGCGATAAATTGCGGGTTGCGCTCACCGGCATCAAATCGTTTTTCCAAACCAGCCAATCGTTTTCCGGGGTCAAGCGCGACTTTGGACAGTTGCATAAATTCTTCCAACTCATGATAGCCCAGGATTCGATGCGCAATTTTACCATCCCCATCAATAAAAAGTAAGGTAGGATATGCTCGCACTTCGTAGGTTTTGGCTAATTCCAAGCCTTCTCCTTTTTCCATATCGAATTTCGCATTTACAAAATTGGCATTGAAAAAAGTACCCGCTTCTGCTTGCGAAAAAACTTTGCTGTCCATCATTTTGCACGGACCACACCACACGGCGTAGGCATCCATGAAGATGAGTTTGTTTTCGGCTTTGGCTTTCGCCAGTAAGTCATTCCATTTAGCGTCTTTTTGGAATTGAATGCCTCCTTCCTGTGCCCATGCTTGGAGGCTACAGAAAAGAGATAGGATGATAAACAGCTTATTTTTCATAAAGTGCTGATATTGAATTATTTGAATACAAAATAAAAGCGTTATACATCAGACCACTTCGGGCACAGGCTTAAAGCCTACGCTATGTTTTTTTACAACAATCCCTCAATGATCTTTTCTTCTGTAATACCCTCCGCTTCCGCTTTATAATTTCTTACGATGCGATGACGCAGCACATATTTGGCGATGGCTTGCACGTCTTCAATGTCTGGCGAATATTTTCCACGAATGGCGGCGTAACATTTTGCACCCAAAACAAGGTACTGCGAGGCACGTGGACCAGCTCCCCAAGAGATGTAATCATTCACTTGTTTGGTAGCGCGAGGCGTATTTGGTCGAGTCTTTGTAGCTAAGGAAACTGCATATTCCAACACATTATCAGCGATTGGAATTTTACGAATCAACTGCTGGTAACTCTGAATCTGCGCACCCGTCACTGCATGGCTCAACTGATGATTTTGGATACTAGTTGTCCCTTTTACCACCCGAATTTCCTCTTCGTAAGTCGGATAATCCAGCGGAATGTTAAACATAAAACGGTCAAGCTGGGCTTCCGGCAACGGATAAGTGCCTTCCTGTTCAATCGGATTTTGTGTAGCCAATACAAAAAATGGAGAAGGTAACAAATGCCGTTCGCCATTTATCGTCACAGAGCGTTCTTGCATTCCTTCGAGGAGCGCGGCTTGTGTTTTTGGCGGCGTGCGGTTAATCTCATCTGCGAGTACGATGTTTGCGAAAAGCGGACCGCGATTAAAACGAAAGTGCCGTTCTTCGTCCAAAATTTCCGTGCCAGTAATATCGGATGGCATCAAGTCAGGCGTAAACTGAATCCGTTTGAATTCCAAATCCAACACTTCCGAAATGGTACTTACCAACAGGGTCTTTGCTAAACCCGGTACACCCACCAACAGACTGTGTCCATTACTAAAAAGCGAAATAATCACTGCCCGAATCACTTCGTCTTGTCCGACGATGACTTTGCCAATTTCTTTCGACAAATCTTTGTACGACTGTGCCAGCGCATCTACAGCTTCTACATCCGACCGATATTCTATTTGCGTCATGGGAAAATTTCGTTAAATGATTGATGTGTAAAAATTCTAAACCAAGGCAGACACAGCTTTTCACAAAGAAATAGTGCGTGCAATATGGTCAAGTGAAAATGTTTTATTGTAACCGATTGTTTCTGATAATCTTGGAAATTCTACAATCCTGATTAAAGAAGGCGAATATGCTAATTTTTTTAAAGGAATTCAAAAGCAATAACGTTCTCTTAACACGAAATGTGTTCAGGTGTTTATGTGTTCAAGTATTCATGTTGCTCGGTACGTGAACACATGAACACATGAACACATCGGACATGAACACACTATTCACATTTCCATTTAAAATCCGATAAATTATAGCTTTTGCGGGTGTACGAAAAGTGCCACCACTCGGTACGAATGCCGTTGAAGCCTTGCCTTTTCATAGCGGCGCGAAAAAGTTGTCGGTTTTTTATGATTTCCTTGGAGTGTTTCATGTAATCGTAATGCGCTTCTTCGCCAAAAAAATCATACTCCGTGCCCATGTCGAGTTCTTTTCCATCTTTATCCACAATGGTCAGGTCAATAGCCGAGCCGCGATTGTGCATCGAGCCTTTTGCAGGGTCAGCCACGTACTGCGGATTGGGCACTTTTTTCCACAATTGATACTGAACGGAACGTGGACGATAGCAGTCAAACATTTTTAAACCGCCGAAGCCTTGCTTCTTCAACTCCTGATGCACTTTTACAATGGCATTTGCCACTTCTGTACGCAAGTAGCAGCGACCGCACTCGTACATTTTTTCTTTCACAAAATTGTTGGTCGTGGCGTACCGCAAATCCAGCAAAATGGTAGAATCCAGCGTCGTCACGTCTATCCAGTATTTTTCCTGTGCAAAGGCTTGCGTACTCCATGCCAGTAAGAAGATAATAACAGATTTTTGTAAGAATTTCATAGGCGATTTTCAAGGTTTGCGCAAAATAAAAGGGTTTTCCCGAATTTCGTTACTTTTGCGAACAATTAAACAAAGGAATTCGTGAAAAAACAGATTGTTTGGTCTTTTTGGTTGAAAATTGCTGCTATTTTACTTTTAGTGCCGGCACTATTCATCAATCTGGGACTTCCTACTTTCATTGACGACGAGTGCATCCGTTCGCTGGTCGCTTTAGAAATGAAACTATCGCGTAATTACATCACGCCTACCTTGCATGGTGCTTTTTATTACAAAAAACCGCCTTTGTATAATTGGATTCTTTTACTTTCTTTTAATTGGACGGGCGTTATTAATGAATTTACGGCTCGGCTTCCTACAATTGCCTGTTTATTAGGTTATGCGGCTACGGCTTATTATTATTTTAGAAAACATTACACAGCAAATATCGCTTTCTTGAGCGCGTTTTTGTTGATTACTTGTGGTCGCGTCCTCTTTTGGGATTCGCTGCTTGGCTTAATTGACATCGGATTTTCTTGGGCAATTTTTATGCTTTTTATGGTCGTATATCATAGTTTTCAAAAAGGGAATTACTGGGCGTTATTTTTGCTTTCGTACTTTTTTGCGGCGATTGGTTTTATGCTCAAAGGCTTGCCAGCCGTGGTATTTCAAGGATGTACCTTATTGGCATTTTTCATTTATTACAAACAATTTAGAAAGTTTTTTTCCATTCAACATATAGCAGGAGGCTTGTTATTTTTAATAATTGTAGGAAGTTATTATGTAGTTTATACACAATATAATTCGCTCTCTGATTTGGTACCAATGCTCGTAGCGGAATCTTCCAAACGCACGGGTCTTGTATTCGGACTTTGGAAAACAATTTTGCATCTTTTTACTTTTCCATTTGAAATGGTGTATCATTTTTTGCCTTGGTCTTTAATGATCGTATTTTTTATAAGACGAGATGTTATACAAATTATCAGGCAGGATGCTTTCGTTACTTATAATCTGCTTATGTTCGCTGCGAATATCATTGTGTATTGGGTGTCCGTAGAAGTGTATCCGCGCTACTTGCTTATGTTTGTTCCATTAATATTCTCCGCATTCATTTACTTGTATTTAAAAAATAAAGAAATAAATATAGCTGTATTAAAAATTTTGGAAACCATATTTTTGGTGACTTGTATTGTTATTGCCACCGGAAGTTTCTCGCCGCTGTTTTTAGAGCGTACGCAGGGAACGGCATATTTGTATGCGAAAACGTTGAGTGTGGCATTGCCGTTAGTTGGGTTGACTTGGCTTTACTGGCGTTTGAAGGAAGAGCGGCTTTTGGTATTAATTGTTTTTCTACTTGTATTTCGGGTTGGTTTTAATTGGTTTGTCTTGCCCGACCGCAATGCAAATGATTTTGGGAATTTGAGCCGCATCACCAGTAAAGAAATGGGACAAAAATTTAAAGACCAACCATTATATGTGTATAAAGATACGGGGATGCAATATACCAATTCATTATATATGACGATAGAACGACAACAAATTATACCTTATCGAAAAGATAATTTTGATAAAAATGCGCTGTATATCATTGACCCTCAGCTTTATCCAGAAGTAGCATACGAAAAATTAGGAGAAATAAAAGTACGACATGGACAGCTTACTTATGATATTGCAAAATTGAAATGATAAGATGTATTTAAAATCGTAATTTGTACCAAAAGCAATAGCATTAATGAGTCAACCGCTTCGAGATAGAATTGTGAAATTATTCGCGTTGAAAGCGAAATTTGCCATGACGAGCGGAGTCGCTACCGCAGTGGATTATGGCGTTTATTTAACGTTGGTTTATTTCGTTTTCTCGCCCGTCGTCTCCAATATCATTTCGTACTCCTGTGGCATGATTATTAATTTTTTGCTGCAAAAGCGATTTGTTTTTTCTTTACAAAGGACTGCCTCTCAAGCCTTTATACTTACTTTGTTGGTGTCAATGGGCGGCTTGGCTTTAAGTACCGGCATTATTTATCTATTCACACAGCTACCTTTTTTTGCAAAACACCAGTTTATCACCAAGTTGATAGCCACTGGAATGGTCTTTTTTTATAATTTCTATTTGAAAAGATATGTCTTTGAAAAACGGTTTTTATAACATATGCAAATAAGTGCTGAAGCACTTTTATTTTTAACCGCAGGGGACCGCATAGATTTTGGGTGAAAAATTATATTTTTCTATGGAGTTTACAAATCGCTCTATGTGTTCTATGCGCCTATGTTGTGAAATTAAGTCGCAAGTGACACGTCGCAATACCTTCTATCGAATTATAAATTTTCACCATGCCTAAAATCGTCTCCTTCCGCAAAGGACTTGCCAGTGTTTTATTCTGGTCTATAATTTCCGCTGCTTTTATTGGTCCGGGCACAGTCACAACGGCTTCCAATGCCGGAGCGGTGTATGGTTTGGATTTAATGTGGGCATTGACCTTTGCGACTATCGCAACAATTGTATTACAAGAAGCGGCGGCGCGAGTGACGGTTGCTTCCGGCAAAAGTTTGGGTCAAATTATCGCGCTCAAATACGCAAACACCAAAGGAAAACAATTACCAATAGCTCTTTTTTTGGCAGTGGCTTTCGGCTGTGCGGTCTATCAAGCGGGAAATATTTTAGGAGCGGTTTCAGGATTACTTTTTTTGGCGACGGGTGTTCCACAAGCATGGCTGACGGTAGCGTTGGGCTTATTTTGTGGCGCTTTGTTGTGGACTGGAAATCCTCGGCTTATCGCAAACTCCTTAGGTATCGCTGTTTTTGGGATGGGCATTGCTTTTTGCTGGTTGGCTGCCAAAACAGATTTCAGTTGGGTAGAGTTACTTCAAGATTCGTTTATTCCGACATTTCCGTCAGGTTCTTCTTTACTTATTATCGGATTAATTGGGACAACCATTGTACCGTATAATCTTTTTTTAGCATCGGGCATTGGTCACGGGCAGGATTTACGAGAGATGCAACTTGGTGTGGTAATTGCAGTATTACTCGGCGGAGTTATTTCAGCAGCGTTGTTGATAGTTGGACTTTTGATTGTCGGCAATTATAGTTATGAAGCGCTCATCGCTGCGATGGAAACGAAGTTGGGAACGTATGCTACTACACTTTTTGGATTTGGCTTATTCGCGGCAGGCACTTGTTCGGCGATAACGGCTCCGCTGGCGGCAGCGATTACAGGTAGAGACTTGTTGGGAAATAATCAAAAAAGCTGGCAGGTACGGGGTTTTCATTTTCGACTCATTTGGATGATTGTGTTAGCGATTGGCTTGACTTGTAGCTTATTAAAATTTCAACCGATTCCAGCGATTATCTTGGCGCAAGCTATTAACGGTTTATTATTACCGGTAGTTAGCGTTGTGCTTATTTTGGTGATGAATGATAAAACGTTGTTGCCAGCAGTGTACCTGAATAGTCGGTTGTCAAATATTGCAATTCTATTTGTATTTGGCGTGTGTTGTGCGCTTGGCTTGGATAGCATTTGGAAAGCCTTGGAAAATCCGTTTCCGGTTTTGAAAAATGGACGGGCTGTTTTCTTTTGGATAAATTTGTTGTTTACAGGAGCGGTACTGGTTTGGTTAAGTTTCCAGATTTTTAGTAAAAGTGCCAATTCGGAGACGGAGGTGCGTGAAGGATAGGAGCGGTATGCCGCAGCGGGTTGGCTTTTGCGTGGCGCGGCATGGAGCGGATAGCCTGACCCTTGGGGCACGCCCAAAAAAATGTGCCATCCTGATTACTCAGAATAGCACATTTTTATTTTTATCACTTACTATATCAAATTATAAATTTCCTCTATGTGATAAGAACCTTGCTGTAGTTTTTCCTTTATTTGTTCAAATGCTGCTAAAGTCTCCTCGATGTCTTCGTCCGTGTGCACCGCCGTGGGGATAAGCCGCAACAATATCATACCTTTTGGAACAACCGGATAAATGACGATGGAGCAGAAAATATTATAAGTTTCACGCAAATCGGTGACCAGCGCAGCGGCTTCCGCGATAGAACCTTTCATAAACACCGGCGTCACACACGTATTGGTATGCTCACCGATATCGAATCCTCTGGCTTTCAATCCGTTTTGTAACTTCATTACATTTGCCCACAATTTATCTTTCAATTCCGTCGAAGCGCGAATCAGTTCGAGCCGCTTCAGGTTTCCAAGTACAAGTGGCATCGGAAGCGATTTGGCAAATATCTGAGAGCGAGTATTATAACGCAAATAATTGATTACTTTTTTCTCCCCTGCTACAAATGCACCAATACTCGCCATAGATTTCGCAAACGTGCTGAAATACAAATCAATTTTATCCTGCACGCCTTGCTCCTCCCCTGCACCCGCACCCGTCGCACCAAGTGTACCAAAACCATGCGCATCATCCACCAAAAACCGGAAATTATACTGGTCTTTACACGCAGCGATTTCTTTCAAAATTCCTTGCTCCCCACGCATCCCGAATACACCTTCTGTGATAACTAAAATACCGCCACCCGTTTCTTCTGCCAGCACGGCTGCTTTTCTGATTTGCTTTTCAAAGCTGACAATATCATTGTGTTCAAATGGTACGCGCTTGCCGATGTGCATCCGTATGCCGTCGTAAATACACGCATGACAATCTTTATCGTACACCACCACATCTCGGCGGTCAATCAGCGCATCAATGACGGACATAATCCCTTGATAACCATAGTTTAAGAGCATCCCACTCTCTTTGTCCACAAAATCCGCCAATTCTTGTTCCAATTGCTCATGGTAATCACTCTCGCCCGACATCATCCGCGCGCCCATCGGGTACGCCATCCCAAATTGTGCGGCTGCCTCCGTATCCGCTTTGCGCACTTCCGGGTGATTTGCCAAACCCAAATAATTGTTGATACTCCAGATAATGCGCTCTTTTCCCTGAAATCGCATTCGATTTCCCAATTCGCCCTCCAATTTTGGGAAAGAGAAATAACCGTGCGCCAAATCGGAATATTTACCCAATGGACCTCGGTCCGTCTGAATTTTTTCAAAAATATCCATCATGTCTTCTTACTATTTAGTTTTCAATACTAACACTCGAAAATTAAGTAACAACCTGGTTCAAGTTTCCAGACTTGAACCTAATATCAGAGCGTCTCCGACTCGTTACCATGTTTTTGTCACTTTCTCCGCATCCAACCACTTACTCCAATCCTTATTGTAAGTATGCACTTTATCGGACGGATTACCCTTCAAATCCACAACCGGATATCCCTCATTTGCCCATTCAAAAATACTACCGTACAAATTATACACCTTTTCATAACCCAGTTTGCGCACCTTTTCACCAATCTTTTCACTCCGATACCCTACGGAACAATACAGCACAATTTTAGCATTTTTTGGAATATCCTGCAATCGCTTCGCATCAAAATCATCATAACCCAAGTAACGAGCGCCTTCAATATGGCTTACCTCATACTCCCGCCACTCCCGCGTATCAAAGATATAAACTTCGCGCTGAATATTGTGCAATTCCTGCACTCCAATTAATGGTACAGAAAACTGCAATAATTTTGCCAATTTTTTGTCAAATGCCGGATTTTCCAAATGCGGACGCTCCTTCGGCACTTGTGCACAGCCAATATTTAAAAACGAACACAATAAGTAAGATATAAAACCAAGTTTTTTCATAATATTTAAATTATTTGGGCGTGCCCCACCGCCTGCCAAAATATGGTGAATTTTAAAAATATGCCGTATCTAAAGGCAGGCGTTGGATCAGGCTATCCGCTCTTTCCGCCCTGCGGGACGGAACCGCTCCTATCCTTCACGCACTGCTCGTTTCTATGGTTGGCAATTCGTTTTAACTTTTTCCAAAATTAATCCTTCTTCTTACAGAAATGTCCTAAAATCACCCCTTCGCCTTATTTCATCCCTTCACCCCATTTTCACTGCTCCTTCACCTACCCTATCTTCAATAATCTGTCCATCTTCACAATGCGCTACCAGCTCCGATTGAATAAAACGCATCACTGCTACTTTATTGCTTTCAGGATATAATAAATGCAAATTTGGTCCAGCATCCAGTGTGAAATACAAAGGAATTTTAGTCTCTTGCCGATACGCCCGTACTTTTTCAATCAACAACAACGAGTTTGGTTTCATCAAAATATACGGTGGATTAGAAGTCATCATCAGCGCATGAAGCGTAAGTGCTTCCTGCTCCGCAATTTGTCCAAATAACGCCACATCTCCTGTTTTCAGTGCTTCAATGACCATTCTAAAATTCTGCCGTGCTTGTCCATACCGGCTATTTGCAAAAATATTACCTTCCATCAAGCCATGCCCAGCACGACTGGAAACTTCTTTTTCATCTCGACTCACTAACAAAATCGTATCCTGATAGTTCTTAAACACATCGTGTAATTCCGTATTGAAAGGCACAGCATACAAATCCGAAGCATTTTCCATGGATGTATTTTTTCCCCAAACTGCCATTTTAGGATATACCGAACGGCAAGCACTACCAGACCCCAATCGCGATATGTAAGATGCTTTTTGTAGAAAAATCGTTTCCTCTTTTAGATTACTAAATAATTGTCGCTCCATTTCACAAAGACACAGCGCCAACGCGCTCATCGCGGAAGCCGACGAGGCAATCCCTGCGGAATGTGGAAACGAATTATTGGAGTGAATCGTCAGTTGTAGCTGTCTCAGAAAAGGAAAAATATCCACGAGACTTTCTAAAAACTGCTGAATCTTCGTTTTAAATGCTTCATTTTGTTGCTTTTCAAAAAAGAAATCTAATGAGACGTTGTGGTTGGTTTCTTTTTTGGCACTGTAGTCAATGACCATATTGGTGTGAGCCGCTTGTAATGTGAAACTGATAGAAGGATTAAGTGGTAATTGCACGCCGTGTTTCCCCCAATATTTTACGATAGCGATATTAGACGGACTGCGCCACGACACAGAATCGGACTTTGTTTGGTTGGATTGAACGATTAAATTTGGATTTTTATACTCGGACATGGTATGAAATTTATAAAATGTTCCACGTGGAACACTAAATCAAGTTTTCTTGGAGCCAATTTTTGAATGCTAAATAGTCAACCGTCATCTCTATTGCGTCTTTTTCACTATTTGCTAAAGCTGCTAATCTTCCTGGCACTTCTATTTTTGTTTCCAATATGGCTTCTACATCATCCAAAAACTTTGCCGGATGCGCCGTTTCTAATATTATTCCAATTGTATTGGGGTTTTCTTTTTGATAATATTGTAATGCTAAATAACCAATGGCTCCGTGGGGATCCAAAATGTAGTTGAATTGCTTATAAACTTGTCGCATAACTTGTTTGGTTTGCTCATCCGTAAAAGCGAAACCTGAAATATCTTGCTGCATAATGTTCCACGTGGAACTATTTAAGTCTAATAAACGAGCAAAATTGGAAGGATTGCCCACATCCATTGCATTGGAGAGCGTAGCGAAAGAGGCGTGCGGCTGATAATTGCCCGATTCTAAATATTTCGGCACGACATCATTAATGTTAGTAGCAGCAAGGAATTGATGCACCGGTAAACCCATTCTTTTTGCCAATAACCCAGCCGTTAAATTACCAAAATTACCACTCGGCACACTAAAAACTACTGAGTGTTCTTTGCTCGCTATTTGCTTATATGCTTCAAAATAGTAGAAAGATTGTGGAATCAATCGGGCAATATTGATAGAATTAGCAGAACTTAGACGGATTTTTGAAGTCAATTCCTTATCCAAAAAAGCTTGTTTTACCAATGCTTGACAATCATCGAACGTGCCATTTATCTCTAAAGCGGTGATATTATGTCCAAGTGTTGTCAATTGTTTTTCTTGCAAAAAACTCACTTTACCAGCAGGGTAGAGGATAACCACGCGAATGCCCGGCGTTTGATAAAATCCTGCGGCTACTGCTCCACCTGTATCACCAGAAGTTGCTACTAAAATAACTAATTCCTTCTTTTCACCTTGATTGAAGTAACGCATCAATTGTGCCATAAAACGAGCACCAAAATCTTTAAACGCCAAAGAAGGTCCGTGAAATAATTCTAAAATGTGAGTTTGCTCCGTCAGAGAAACGACAGGTGCTGGGAAAGTGATAGCATCTTCTATAATTTGGCGTAAATCAGTATCAGGAATAGCGTTTTGCAGCAAATTTTTAGCAACTTGAAAAGCGATTTCTTGGAAAGAATAATGGGCTAAATTTTCAATAAAATCACCGGAAAGGGTAGGTATTTTAACCGGCATATACAAGCCATTGTCATCCGGCAAACCTTTGAATACTGCTTCTTTTAGCGAAACTAAATGTGCTTTATTATTGGTACTGTATAGTTGCATGGTAAAAAATTAAAGACGAATTGCTCCGTTTTTATTGATAACCGACACGAAAATTTGATTATTAATTCCTGCATTATCTGAGGCTTCTCGCATTGCGTTGCCAACTTGCTCGGCTGTAGAATGTCCTACACTCAACGCAAAAATAGAAGGTCCAGCCCCGGAAATACTACATCCTAACGCTCCAGCTTCCATCGCAGCTTGTTTTACCTCGTAAAAATGTGGAATCAAATACGCCCGTTGCGGTTCAATAATCACATCTTTAAGCGAACGCCGCATCAATTCAAAATCGGAATTTAATAGACCTACAATGAGTCCGGCAAGATTACCGCTTTGCTCAATATGTTGTTTCAAACTCACGTTTGCACTCAACACGTCTCGCGCATCTTTCGTCAAAATTTCAATATGGGAAAAAAGAATCGTTGCATATAAGTCTTCGGGTAAAGGCAAAGAATGCACATCTAATTCCTCATTATTGCGAATCAAAACGATACCGCCCAACAAGCATGGAGCCACATTATCCGCATGATAAGCACCATCTGCTATTTGCTCGCCCAACACTGCAAATGGCAACAACTCTTTTCGAGTAAGTGGACATCCTAATAATTCATTCACCGCTACTACCCCGCCTACTGCACTCGCTGCACTGGAACCCATTCCACTACCAAATGGCATTTTTTTGTGAATTTCTAATTCAATTCCCCGTTGTTCGTTGAGATATTCCAATAATTTTTTAGCAGCAAAGCCGGCGGTATTTTTGTCAATTTCGTAAGGTAATTTCCCACCGTCGCCCCTGATTGTTGCAATACGAAAGCCGGGCGTTTCAGAAAATCGGGCTACAATTTCATCACCGGGTCGTTCCAATGCGAAGCCCAGAATATCAAAACCACACGCCACATTTGCAACCGTAGCCGGGGTGAAAATACGGACTTCCTTTTTCAAGTCTTTTGTCACTCGCTCTGTTTCAATATTTGTATCAAAAATCATACGTTATCAGGATAAATAATTTCCAATTTTAATAATTTCTGCAAAAATACCCGCTGCCGTCACTTCCGCACCTGCGCCTGGACCGCGTACCACTAATGGACGTTCTTTGTAGCGTTCGGTTGTAAATACAATCATATTATCACTGCCACTTAAGAAATAAAACGGATGTGACTGGTCTACCATTTCTACCCCAATTGTCGCTTCGCCATTTTCTAATTTTGCAACCATGCGTAACACCTTATTACTTTCGGCAGCCGCCGCCCGTAAATTTTCGAAATAATCATTTGCCTTTTCTAATTCGGCAAGAAAATCTTCGACAGATTTTGCTTCTTGACAAGCTTCGGGTAGAAAACTTCTGATAATAACTTGTTTTGATTCGAGTGGTAACCCAGTTTCTCGAGCGAGAATAATCAACTTTCGTCTTACATCAATGCCATTCAAATCAATACGAGGGTCGGGTTCTGTAAAACCTAATTTTTTCGCCTGTTTTACAATATCACTAAATGCCATGCCAGCTTTAAACGAATTAAAAATAAAAGATAGAGAGCCAGATAAAACGCCTTCGATTTTCAAAATCCGGTCGCCACTGTTGATTAAATCATTTAAAGTAGAAATGACTGGCAATCCAGCACCAACATTGGTTTCATATAAAAATTGTACCCCGCGCTTAGCTGCAATATTTTTCAGCCGTTGATATTGCAAATAAGAAGAAGAAGTCGCAATTTTATTCGGTGTAGAAATGGAGATGCTTTCATTTAAAATTTCTTCATATAAATTAGCTACTTGCTCATTAGCCGTGTTATCCACAAAAATGGTGTTGGCTAAATTCAAAGCCGTCATTTTTTCTACAAATTGTTGGAGGTTGCTTTGCTCGCCATTTTCTTGTAAATCTTCTTTCCAATTTTGCAACGGCGTACCCGATTCATTCAACAACATTTTTCGGCTATTTGCCAATCCGATTACTTTTATTTCTAATGCACTTTTCTCGCGCAGATAAGCTGCCTGTTGGCAAATTTGTTGTAACAAAGCGCTTCCAATCAATCCTGTTCCGACCACAAACAAATGTAATTCTTTTGTATCTGATAAAAAAAATGCCTCATGCAATGCGTTGAGCGACTTGCTTTCATCTACATGATTGACAACGACCGAAATATTCAACTCAGAAGAACCTTGCGCAATTGCAACCACATTAATTCCATTTTTGCCCAGTGCTCGAAAAAGTTGCCCGGCGATACCCGGCTGGTAGCGCATATTTTCACCAATGATGGCAATGACCGACAACTGTTCTTCCACTTTCACTGGCTCGACAATGCCTGTATTTATTTCGTATTCAAACGCTTGTTCTACTTGCCGCTTTGCTTTTCGAGCCGATTCGGGCTGCACTGCAAAACTGATAGAATGCTCGGACGAACCTTGTGTAATCAAAATCACATTGATACTCGCAGTGGCTAAGGAGGTGAACAACCGCGCCGCTATGCCCGGCACACCAAATAAACCACTCCCTTGCAAAGTAAGTAATGCGATTTGATTAATAGAAGAAATTCCTTTTACCGCATGACCATTAGCATCCACTTTATCTGCAACAAACGTTCCTTCAAAAGACGGATTAAATGTGTTTTTTATAACCAATGGGATTTTTTGCAACAGCGCCGGCTGAATGGTAGGTGGGTAAATAACTTTCGCACCAAAGTGGGACATTTCCATCGCTTCGGCATACGTCATCGTAGGAATGGTGAATGCTTTTTTTACTTTTCGGGGGTCAGCCGTGAGTACGCCATCTACGTCCGTCCAAATTTCAATCGCTGTTGCATTCAAACCTGCGCCCAAAATTGCGGCGGTGTAATCAGAACCACCGCGCCCCAGTGTAGTCGTCAACCCACCTTTTGAAGAAGCAATAAACCCTGTAACTATTTGAATGTCAGTGTTTTGACTATAATATTCTTGAACGTTTTTATAAGTTTGTTCAAAATTAACTTTTGCTGCGCCAAACTTTTTATCGGTTTTAATTACTTTTCTGGCATCCAAATAACTGGCATCCAAACCTTGTTGCCGCAGCGCGTGGGTAATCAAATAAGCCGAGTTGCGCTCACCAAAACTCAACACATAATCCATCGTGCGCGGCGAAGCTTCTCGCAACAAAAATATTCCATACAACAGATTTTTTAAAACGTCATGATTGGTTTCTAATTCCGGTAAGGCTTGGGTCAAATATTCCCGATTTAATAACTCGTGCGCCGCCGTAAAATGCCGGTCGTGGAATGATTCAAACAAGGATTGGTAAGATTCGTCGCCTTGCGCAGCGAGCGATGCCATTTTTATAAGCGAATCGGTCACGCCACTAAACGCCGAAAAGACAACCGTAAATGTTTCGCCGCGTGCGTGATAGTCCTTCAAGATTTCGATAATGCCTCGGATACGCACCGGTGTTCCTACGGAGGAACCGCCAAATTTAAGCACCTTCATGTAAATGGGATTTTTTGACCATGATTTTTACAGGAATAATGGAATGATGGAATTCGTAGAATATTTGGTCAGGACATTATTATAGAGATGCAAAAGTATTTAATTTTGAATGAAATAGGCAGATTTGGTGGGAGAAAAAGCGATAGCTACAGTTTTTATGCAGGGAAATTTTGCCATTTTGCCAGCGCGTCATTTTCTTTTGCTGTCATTTGTGATTTATCAGCATCCGTTTTATCGCTATAACCGCACAAGTGCAATACGCCGTGTGCCATGACGCGATGCAATTCTGTTTCAAAACTGGTATAGTAGGTTTCAGCATTTTCCTCCACGCGGTCTATGCTGATAAAAATATCGCCTTCAATGACTGGCGGACGTGCATAAGGAAAAGTGATAATGTCTGTGAGGGTATCGTGTTGGAGGTATTGAATATTGAGATTAACCAAATGAGTATCGCTGCAAAAAATACAATTGATATGTTGGAGTTGCATTTCTTCTCCTGCAATAATGTCTGAAATCCACGCTGCAACTTTTGCAGTATCTTCCAGTTCAAAATCTATATCTTCTGCGTGAAATTCTATAAGAGTTACTTCTTCCAAACTATCTGACAAAAATTCATTTTCCATACCGCGTCAGACAATTTTAAATTGCATTTCCACGGTACTTCCATTGTTGCGAAATAGGACCGTATCAGATAATTGTTGGATAAGAAAAACGCCGCGTCCTCCACATTTGGTGATATTTTCGGGAGCAGTTGGGTCAGGTACATTTTGAGGGTCAAAGCCGCGTCCTTCATCTGAGACTTGGATGGCAAGCGTGTCGCGTTCTTTTTGCAATTTTATAGAGACATTTTTGGACTCGTCTCCGCAGTTTCCATGAATGATAGCGTTATTGACGGCTTCGGTGAGGCTTACTAAAATATTACAATGCAAATCAGGTCGAATCCGGTACTGTTCAATTGCTCTTTTTACAATCGAATCCAAAATAGCAATGTTCCTTGGATTCGAGGGTAATTTTAGCATGATTTGCTCTGCTCTCATCTTCATAAGTGCCGGAATTTAGAGTTGGTTAAGAAATAAGTTTGTGTATGGGCTTAGTTATTCATGGGAGACCTAAAAAACGAGCAGTTTTCGATTTGGGTGTGAGCATCGTGTAATTTATACACTTTTTCTACGCACACAGGGGTTTTCTCAAATCAACCTTGGAATACAACAACAATCCAGCAAAGATAGTTCAATTTGCTGAATTGCTGCGGAATTTTTAGGCTACGTAGAACTGCCTACTGTCTTACTTAGCCTTCAAGGTTTTAAAATACTCTTCGACCAAATATTTATAATACGGCTTCAACGTAGGCGAAACCGTTTTATACATTTCAATTTCTGCCTCGCGCTTTTTAATGTACTCTTCTAACGATGGTGGCATCTTGCGCTCTTTTTCGGTCGCCGATTCTGCTTTGCGTTTTTCTTCAAAGCCGCGCTCGCGCTCTGCCTTCTCATGTTCTAACAAGCGGCTTAGAATTTCCTGCTGGCGCTTTAGCATTTCATTACTCAAACGTTTATTCACCAACTCCGTTTCGGTTTTATCCATTTGGTCAATGATGTCCTGCAACTCTTTGCTACCTTGACCGCGTTCTTGCAATTTTTTCTGCTGGTCGCGCAAGGCTTTACGCAATGCTGCTTGCTTTGCCGCCATTTCTGCGAATTCTTTGCTCGAGCCACCTTCTCCGCCCTTTCCACCTTCCTTGCCCTTACCCATCTGCTCCTTCATTTTCTTCATTCCCTCGTTGAGTTGCTGCTGACCCTCACTTATTTTATCTTTCGGCTCACCGCCCTTCTGACCTTGTCCTGGCTTTGGATTGTTGCACATTTGACTGCCCGACATCTGCGCTGCCATTTGCTGCTGCATTTGGTTCATCATTTCACTGAGCATCAATGCCAAGTCATTCACGCCTTTCATTGTGCGCTGTTGATTATCAGCCGCTTGTGGTTTTTGCCGCTCTTCCAAATGCTCTAAACTTTGACCCATATTGTCTTTGATTTCCCCCACCTTGTCGGTAATAAAAGTCTCAATTTGGAACAAACGCTTGCTCAACGCCTGCAAACTATCCTCCACCAAACGGAAGTCATCTTTCACTTTATTTTGCTCCTGCACCAATTCCACATAACGCGGCGTGTTGATGCTGGTTTTATCAAACTCTTTTACCAAATCTTCTTGGTCGAACGATAAGCCTACCAGATTTTCCAACAATTGACGGAGTGCTTGCATATCTTCTTGCATTTGCTCCATCTCTCCTTGCTGCATTTGCATCTCCATTTGGTTCGCCATGTCTTTCATCTTCTCTGCCGCTTTTTTCTGCGACTGCGATGCCTTCTGGTTTTGCTTTTGCTGCAATTGTTTTTGGCTGTTATTCAACTCCTTCTGTATTTCTTCTTTCTCTTTTTCTTGGTCGCCGAGGTCTTTTGGTTTTTCCAATTCCTCATTTTTCTTCTCGGTTTCCTCCATCTGCTTCTTTATATCCTCAAACTTTTCATTGATATCTTTCTGCTTTTCTTCCAATTGCTCTTGAGATGATTTCTCTTGTTGCTTCTCCTCGCCAGACTTTTCTTCATTCGCTTTCTGTTCGTCGGACTTTTGTTCATCCGATTTATTTTCATCCGATTTTTTATCGCCTGACTTCTGCTCGCCTTCTTTTTTATCTTTCTCTTTTTGTTCGTCGGATTTCTGTTTATCGGATTTTTGCTCGTCCTGTTTTTTATCGGTGGATTCTTGCTTCGTCTCTTCGCTCAATTTTTCTTGCTCCTCTGCCAGTTTTTGCAATTCCTCCATTGCCTCTTTCATCTGCTGTTCTACTTCCAATTGCTTGAAAAGCTCCAACAAACGGTCGAGGTCTTTCTCCATATCCTGATTGTTGTTCTGGAAATTTTCCATCATTTCTAGTGCTTGGTCTTTTTCCAGCTTTTGGAGCATATCCTCAATTTGCTTCATCAGCTCTTGCATCTCTTTGCTCATCGTTTCGTCAAAGAGTTTTTGCAGTTGCTCTTGCTTGTCCAATGTTTCTTGGTCTTGCTTGGAGAACTCGTCTTGATTTTTCTTATTTTCTTCAAATGCTTTCTTCGCTTCTTCTATTTTTTTCTGCAATTCCTTTTGGCGTTCGAGTAGCTTCTCCAACTCCTTCCGACTTTGCCAATCAAGGTCTTTTTCTTGCAATAATCTTTCACGGGCTTTCTTCATTTCTTCCTGCACTTTGCGCGCCTCTTCAATTGCTTTTTTCAAATCATCTTTTACCTGCGAATTATTCTTTTCTGCCATCGCTTTGTACTCATCCACAGTTGGCATTGCGTAGGTCATCATGGTGGTGCGAGCAGGTTTATTGCCATTTACACCATCGTTGTCATACACTTCAAAGAAATAATTCACTTCATCGCCCGGCGTAAGATTTAATTCCCGCAAATCGAAAATATGGTTGAAACGCGCTTGCTTACCATCTGCTTTTGACAGTTTACGCGTTTGAATAATGCCTTTCTGACCATTCGATTTTTTGACTTGATAGTTGAACGACAAACTCAATAAACCATAATCATCACTGGCTTCGCCAAGGAAGTACAATACTTTATTATCGGTACTATCTGCAAATTTTTCAGCATTAATATTTGGATACAAATCGGGAATAACGGTAATACTGTAACTGATGGAATCGCCATTTGGAATCAATTGGTTAGAAATGAATACTTTATACGGCTCGTCCTTAAAGGCTTGTTTTTTGTAAGTAAAGAAATCATCTGAACGGCGAGTGATGCTTTCCGTTTTGCCACCAGCAAATTGAATGCGAATGTTGTCGGTATTTTCTGCATTGAAAAGCCAATCAATGCGCGTGCCTGCCGGAACGACTAAGTCACCCACGCTTGCCAATTGCTCGTCATTGCGACCGATGTAAGCCGGATAATCCAATTTTATATCAAAACCAGTAATGTTCGGCTTTTTCAAAACTTCCAACGTGTACGCTTTAGAATCCACTTCACCAGCGGTGAGGCGGAAATCTTGGTCTTTCTGAACGTTGTTGAATTGGTAGCTGAAAAGATTAGACGCTTCTTTAGTAAGGCGATATTGTACTTTGTCTAATTCAATAAATACCTCATTCGGCAACTGATCGCCTTCTATTTTTACTTTTAATGGAAAATCACCAAACTGCACAACCGACAATTTATCTTCTTCAATATCAAATGAAAACGGTGCTGGTCTAAAAAATTCTTTCCCACTATTAATCAATCGAAACGTACTGTCCCGAATCACACTCGGCGCTGCAAACAACAAAACCAACAGCAAAAGTAGCGGTGGCAGAGCGTAGCGCAAGTATTTCCGATTTTGCGAAAGGTTGATAGCGGATTTGAACGGAACCAGTTTGATTTCGTCTGACTTCTGATTGATACTGGCAAGAATTAATTCTTTATTGGCAGCAGTGTCGGATTGGTTACGCAATTGCAACACATTCAATAACTTATCTTTTACACCAGTAAAGTGGTCGCCAATGATAGATGCCGCTTGCTCATGCGAAATCAACTTTCCTAAGTGAAAATAATGCAATAACGGCACAAAAATCCAACGTGCGAGTGCCAGACCACTCAAGCCGATAAATCCATACACCAAGCCTTTGCGCACGGCACTATTGAAATAAAAATTATATTCCAACAAACTCATGGTGAGGAACAAGACCAAAATGAGTCCCACGCTGTACAACGCGCCGCGAATGAGTTGATTGATGTAATATTTGCGAATAAACTGGTCTAATTTTTCTACTAATAGTCGGTAATTATCCATTACAATTTGAGATTTCTAGATTTTACGAATTACGATTTGCTATAATACTCAACGCTTATAGAAAGGGCTTTTTACAGGATTGAAGAACCCCTCCTTTTAACAGCAGCGAAAAATAGGCAAGATTTGGCAGAAAGTCAAGCAGGGGGAGTGTTAAGGAAGCCTTAAAAAACGGGTATTGGTTGTTAAAAAGTGAAAACGTATGATTTTATGATTGATGAGTTGGTAAGTCTGGCACATTTTAGAAATGCGCCAGACTTCGTAAAACCATTATTCTACCAACACCAATTGGTCATACAATGCTTTCAACTGCTCATCTGTTTCCGCATTTTTCACGGCATCTAATAGTTGTGTGAGTTTAGCGACGTTCGCAGTCAACTGTCCTTTCAAGGTAGCATCTGTAGCGGCTTTGGCGCGTTGGTTGTACTCATTGCGCATATCATTGAGCGAACGGGCAGAAGCAAAGCGATGCCATTGCGATTGTTTCATATCCGAACCCATCATTTGTAATTTCGCCATAGCCGCCATCGCAACATTGAGGTCAGGCTGTGCTGCCGCCAGTTTTTGATAACTTTCTATAAAACTAATTACATCATAACCCGCCATTTTACTAAAATTTTGCTCGAAGAAAGACAAGTATTGTGCGTCGCCACTTCCCACGTACATCGCAGCCAATGCGCCTATAATGCTGGAGTTCGTTTCTTTTTCTAATTTTTTGCCATATTGCAACGCCACGGTAGAATCCAATTTTACCAAAGCCTGCAAACCTGCGGCAATCACATTATACGCCGAATCTCTTTCAATCGCTTTTTTAGCAATGTCAATGACTTGCGCATCGTCTAACTCCGCCAGCAACTCAATAGCACCGGCGCGTACTTGCGAGCGAGGGTCACTGGCAGCGAGTTGGCGCATCGTAGCTTTTGTGGCATCAGCAGCAGTTTCATATACTTGTCCGAGTGCGACCATGCGGAGTACCCAAGATTTATCTTTTAAACCTGCTTGCATCAATGCCGCTTTCGCCGGATTTTGGCTTTCGCTTAATTTTTGAATGGCTTCGTAGCGGTCTATAAAAGTCGGTGCGTTGTAATATTGAAAAACCAGTTCTTCTTCGGTTTTATTATCCTCATATTCAGACACTAAGGCTTTGTCGGCATCAAAATTGATGAGTGCTGGTTTTTGTGCTACATTTTCAAACGTGAAAGTTTGCGTACGGTCTTTCATCCAAACCTTCTCATGGCGCACCTGACCGGAAGCGGTGTAAATATCAACGGTCACTGGTATTTGAAAAATCTTTGGAACGCCTGGTCCGTCTTGCTTTTGAGTCACCGTGACGCTTGCCGTTTTCGCTGTTTCATCATAATCGTAAGAAATATCCAAAATCGGATGTCCTGATGCAAAATACCATTGATTCCAAAACCAGTTGAGGTCTTCGCCCGTTACTCTTTCAAATACCAAACGGAGGTTGTGTGCTTCGACTGATTGATAAGCATTCTCCGTCAGATAAATATTCAGAGCCGTCCAAAAAGCATCTTCGCCTACGTACTTACGCAACATGTGAAGGGTCGCGCCGCCTTTGTTGTAACTGGTAGCATCAAACATTTCTTCATTTTCATTATACCCAAAATGGATAAGCGGGTGCATACCGCCCTGCGTGGAAGAAACGTAGCCATTAGTGGTGTTGAAAAGGTCATAATCGGCTTGATCTTTGCCATATTTGTGTTCTGCCCAAAGGTATTCACTGTAATTAGCGAAGCCTTCATTCAAGGTTAAATTGGACCAGCTTTCGGTCGTGACGTAATCGCCAAACCAGTGGTGGAACATCTCGTGGGCTACAATGCCGTCGTTATTGTTGTCAATCAGCTCTCGCGTTGTTTTTTGTATAAATTCGCCAAATACGACTGCTGTTGTGTTTTCCATGGCACCTGAAACGTAGTCGCGCACGATGATTTGGGAAAACTTTTTCCAGGGATATTTCACGCCTAATTTGGTAGAAAAAAACTCCAACATCTCTGGCGTACGCGCGAAAATCGCTTTCGCGTGGTCTTTAAAAGCAGGTTCCACGTAGTATTCGAGCGGAATATCACGCCACTTATCTTTCACCACTGCAAACTCTCCCACGGCAATCATAAATAAATACGGCGCATGCGGCTGATCCATTTTCCAATAATCGGTGCGTGTGCCGTCCGTATTTTTTTTAGAAGAAGTCAACACGCCGTTGGAAAGTGTTACATATTTGTCTTCCACGGTCAGATAAATTTCTTGCGTGGTGCGCTCGTTGGGTTTATCAAAAGTGGGGAACCAGCGGGAATTCCATTCCGTCTCTCCTTGTGTCCAGATTTGGCTGGGCTTGTCGGGGTCTTCGTTGCGCGGGTCAATGAAAAATAAGCCTTGATTGGAAGTAATGGCATCACTGCCGCCGCTCGCTTTGGGCGAAGCTACATATTCAAAATAGAGGTTGTACTCTTCTCCTTTTTTATAAGTGCGACCTAAATTGATGACAATCTGGCTGCTGTCGTAGGTATATTTTAAAGGCTCATTTTTACCTTCGAGGGTTACTTTTTTAAATTCAAAACTCTTTGCGTCCAGCGTCACCGTATTGCTTGGATGAAAATAAGGCTTCAATTTCAACGTCGCTTTGCCGATAACCTGCTCATTTTTCCAGTCAAAACGCAAATCCAATTTGGTATGAACTAAGTCGTGCGTTCGCGTGGCACTTGGATTGTAGATGGCAGGGGTTGTATCTTGCTCCTCGCCCATGAGCATTTCTTCGTCCAACGCAAACTCGTCTCCGACCATGTCCGGTGTCACGGTGATGGTATCCAACATTCGCTCTTCAATGGGTGCTGAAGGGGAAGCAGTTGCTACTTGGGTTGGGGTGGTAGCGGTCGTCTGCTTGGCGGTATTGCAACTGGTATATAGCGCAAAAGCGGCGACTAATAAAAACACGTTCTTCATAAAAGGCTATTGAAAAATGATTTTTGATATTTAAATTACAGCAGGTACAAAAGTTGTTAAGCGTCAGGAGACGCTTTGATATTGGGTTCAAGTCCAGAGACTTGAACCAGTTTTTGACTAATTACTTAACTATTATAACGAACATTTGATTATAAAAAGCAGCAGAAAATTAAAAAAAAATTGGCATTTTATGACAAAAGAGATTTTTGTCAGAGAAATAAGAGTCGCGTAAAAATTTACAAGTTCTGATCCCGACCTTTGGTACGGGATTTCGCGGTACTCAATTTCCCATTTCGGGAATCACTTCTTCCAGAAAAGTTTCTAAATGTTGATTGAATTCGGCTGGTTTTTCCATCATGGGTGCGTGTCCACACTCGTCGAACAAGACTAACTTTGAGTTTTTAATAAGCTCGTGAAATTTTTCACCTACAAATGCTGGTGTAATCTGGTCTTCTTTACCCCAGAGCAGCAGTGTAGGTGCTGTAATGGTATGGAGCTTGTCGCCCAAATTGTGCCGTACTGCCGATTTGGATGTGGCGATGATGCGAATGGCGCGGTTGCGGTCATTCACAATACCAAATACTTCGTCTACCAATTCTTTTGTAGAAACTTCTGGACGATAAAACGTCGCTTCCGTCTTCTTTTTGATAAACTCGTAATCGCCGCGTTTGGGAAAGGTACTGCCCATCGCGCTTTCAAATAAGCCAGAACTTCCGGTCAGCGTGATAGAAGCAATGCGCTCCGGGTACGCCAAGGCGTATAAGATGGCGATATGCCCGCCCAAAGAGTTGCCGAGTACGTGTACGCGCTCGTAACCTTTATACTTTACAAAATCCGCGACGTGGTCTGCCAGTCCAGTCACTGAAACTTGAAGGATTGGCATTTCAAAAATAGGAAGCATCGGTACGACCACATTCATTTTGTCGGAGAAATGCTCAATGATGCCTTGGAAATTGCTCAACGCTCCAAAAAGTCCGTGCAAGAGTAGGAGCGTTTCGGTTCCTCCTTTGCTTTCGATATAATTAAATTTGTCTTCTTGTTGTAGATTGTAATTCATTCTTAAAAATCCGCTTATAGACTGTTATAATTCTAAAAAAGTAATTTCAACGGCAAAAATAATTTTTTTTATCGGGTTACTTGTCACTTCTGTCCGTCAATATCGTTCTATGCGTACCAAAACACTGCGTTGACGGGGTATTGCCTCAATTTATTTGAATTTATCTTTGAATTATTGAGAAAATATGGCTTGTTTTGCGTTGTATAAAAGGTGTAAACACGCTTGGCTCACCGTGAACTTCGGTGCAATATTTGTTTTAATTAGGCATAAGTCGAAAGAAATTATATTTTTTAATTAAATCAATCAAACATGCGTCAAATAATCGGTTTACTGATTTTCTGTCTTGCTATTGGTACTTTTTCTTCCTGTGTTTCTAAGAAAAAATTTGATGAATTGCAGGCTTCCAAAGATGCCACTGACAAGGCACTTGGTGAAACACAAACATCCTTGAAAACACTTCAGGATGAGAACATGACCATGAAAACCAACATGGAAACGGAAAAAACCAGAATGAATAACGAAATCTCTGGTATCCGTAAGGATTTGGATGCAGCTAAAGGTCAAGTAACGCAAGTACAAGACAAGCTGAACATGACTCAGGCAGAATTGGACAAAGTTAAAATGGACATCAACGGCATCTTTTCTTCTTATCAAAGCAGTGGCTTGACGATGGAAGACAGAGACGGCAGATTGTACATCATGACTGCTACACCGGTGAACTACACCAGTGGTTCTTCCAAACTAAGCAGAGACGAGCGCAAAGCAATTGGCGAATTGGCTCAAACGCTAAAGAACAACCCGAACTTGAGTATTTTGGTAGAAGGTCACACGGATGCTCAAAAATACCCACGTGGCGCAGGCTATGACAACTGGAACTTGAGCGTGGATCGTGCGATGAGCGTCGTACGTGAACTGTTGAAAAGAGGTGTAGCTTCTAATCAAGTAGCTGCTGTAGGTAGAGGCGATACCGTGCCTGCTGCCGACAACACTACTGCCGCTGGTCGCAATCAAAATCGTCGTACCGTAATCGCTCCAGACCCTAAACTGGGCGAAATTATGAAAGCTGCAGGCAGCAACGGCGGTAATAACTAATTTTTTTACTCCGAATTATGCCGTAGATAGCCGGATGACCACTTTGGTCGTCCGGCTTTCTTGTTTAAATCAGAATTTTCAGAATCCACTCTTCCATTTACCCTCTACTATATACCATTTCCAATATATAAAGACGTATACAGGTTCAAATAACTCCTTGTCTTTTCAGTGCGGTCTGGCATCTGGTATCTGGCATCTAACTTCTAAATTAGTATTATTCCCGCTACTTCTCTATTATCGTCGTCTTTCTATCATAACTCAAAAAAGTAAAAATACCCAGCGCATCGGCCGTGCCGCGCAGGTTGGATGCAATTGGATTCGGCTGTCCAAATGGATTACCATTAGAGTCACGGGCATTGAATACACTTTCTAAAAAATTATAATATGCTTTTTCAATGTGGATAATGGTGTTGATGACTGTGTCGCCTACTGCATAGTCATAGCCGGTGCCAAATACAACTACCTCGCTTTTTATAAGACGGTCATCCAAGAAAAAATCTTGTTCTGGAATGCTATCTAAAGTGGTGTTGTGCAGCATCCGACGGTAAAAATTGGCTTGTGTGGGTGCGTCGGTTACGTAGGTAAGTATGCGAGCGAGTGTGTCGTCTTCTTCAAATTCTACCACCAAGCTATCAATGGGCACAACAGGTAAAATACGAGTCGTCGCTTCAATCGTTCTGCCGTCAGCAAGGGTAATTTTTAACTCAAAATTGGCATCATAATTCTCTGGAACAAAGTCGAGCAAATAATAATTGAATACTTTGCCTGTGAAGGAGTTAATAATTAAAGTATTTTTTAATTTATAGGTTTTTCCATTGTGTGTAATCGTCACATCGGCATCGCTGATAAGCGTCTTTGCTAAAAAATTAGCGTCCAATGTTGGAAACGTGTCAAAATAAGCGGCACTGCGCGACAGCAATAAAGCAAAAGGCTGTCCCGGCTCCAGGTAGCATTCCACCACCGGACGGCTCTCATAATCTGGCAGGTCAATATCAATTTCTTTTTCTAAATTACAAGCGGTAGCAATTATTAAAAGAATAAAGAAAAGTATATTTTTCATAATTGAATTTTTAAATGTTTTGAATTCACTGCGCGATATTATGATATTTGCCCTTTGTGCGATATTTTTTAATATTACAAGCCGAATAAAGAATATTCTAAAAAGAACAAGCGCATAGCGAAAAAAAATATCTTAATATCGCACAGCAAAATATCTCAGTATCTTTTTCTTAAAATTTAAAATTCCAAGTAATAGAAGGCAAAATCGGAAAGAGCGACACTTGTTTAGCGGCAATGCGCGTCGGCAATCGAATTGCATTACCGTTATCATCTGTATCGTCTGCAAATTCTGGCTCGAAATAAATGAAAAAGGTATTGCGGCGGTCGTATGCATTAATGATGTTGAAGGTCAGGTCACTCTCTCCCCATTTTGGAAAGAAACGCCAGACCAAGCCCAAGTCTAAACGATGATAAGCTGGCAAACGATACGTGTTGCGGTCTTCGTAATGTGGGATAACCGCCTCAAATGTAGCACCATACATATCTTGAAACGTAAAACGTCCGGTAGGTAGCCAGCGCAAGTCGCCAGAACCGTATACCCAAATGAGAGAAGCCGTGAGCCGCCGATTGATTTCATAAGTAGCCACCACGGAGATGTTGTGCCGCCGGTCATAAATGGGAGAGAAATAATCTTTTTGTGCAAATTGCGCGTTCGCATCCAGCGTTTCAAACTCGCCGCGCCGGATGTACGCTAAAGTGTAGCCAATCCAGCCTGTCAATTTTCCTTCCTCTTTTTCAATACTAACTTCAAAACCTGCGCCATCGCCGCGTCCAATTGCAAATTCATTTTCTAATTCATCATTCGCAAAAATTTCTGCACCATCTACAAATTCCAATTGGTTCGACAAATCTTTATAATACGTTTCTACATTCAACAGCAAATTGGGCTTCAATAAAAATGACCAACCGAGTGCCACTTGATGCGAACTTTGCGGCTTCACGCGCTTGGTGGAAGGATACCAAACGTCCGTCGGAAGCGCCACACCTGCGTTGGCGACGAGGTGCAAATACTGATACATTCGAGCGTAACTTGCTTTAAAAGAATGACGCGCGTTCGGGCTGTAACGAACGGCTAAACGCGGTTCCAAGCCAGTATATAATTCGCCATCATTAGCAAAACCGCTCAAGCGTAAGCCGGTATTGATTTCAAATTTATCAGAGAATTTATAATCATCCGACACATAAACGCCGAGTTCCGTGCCGTCAAAATCCTGCCCAGCAGCAAAATTCACCACGCCATCATCGCTGCCTGCTTTCAAGCGTCCGACTGTGAATTTGTGTTGCGTCGCACTCGCGCCAAAGCGAATCGAATGTTTCGGATTAATCGCATAATAAAAATCCGTTTTCAAATTGGCATCCTGAATATTGGAACCCAAGCGAAACGAAAACCCCGTTAACTCGTTGACAATGTTGTATTTATAATCGGAATAAGTAAAAGTTGTATTGGAAAATAATTTAGGATTGAAAACGTGATTCCAGCGCACGGTACCCGTCGCATTGCCCCAATCAAAATTGAAATTAAAAAAATCGCCTTCAAACCCAAACTTGTCACGCCCGAAGTAGCCACTCAAGTAAAGGCGGTCTTTCTCGCCCAGCGTGAAATTGATTTTGGTATTTAAATCGTAAAAATAATAATTCGGAATTGGATTCGCATCTTCATTTCCTTCATTTGCTCTATTCACAGCGCGCGTAAACACGTCCACATACGTGCGCCGACCCGACACGATAAACGAAGATTTGTCTTTTTGAATTGGACCTTCCAGCGTCAAGCGCGAAGAAATCAAGCCAATGCCGCCCGTACCCGCAAATTTTTTGCTATTGCCGTCTTTTAATTTTACATCAATTACAGAAGATAAACGACCGCCGAATTGCGCCGGAAAACCAGCTTTGTATAGTTTTAAATCCTTGACTGCGTCGGTATTAAATGTGCTAAAAAACCCAAATAAGTGATTCGGATTATATACAATTGCTTCGTCCAAAATAATCAAGTTCTGGTCGCTGCCGCCGCCACGTACAAACAAACCCGTCGTACCCTCGGAGCCAGAAGGCATACCAGGTTTGAGTTGCAATATTTTTAAAATATCCGTTTCGCCTAAGACCGTTGGCAATGCTTTTACTTGTCGGGCGGTGATCTGCTCCACGCTCATTTCGGTGGAATTCAGGCGTTCTTCAAAAGAGGTCGCCGTCACTTCTACTTCCGCCAATTCTACCCCATTGTCAAGTTGAATATCTATCTTTAAATTGCTGGTCAGAAAAATCGTTCGGCGTTGCGGTTGAAATCCTACATAGCTGAATTCCAAGGTAATAGAATCCTGCGCGGGTAGCGAGAGCGAGTAAAATCCGTAATCGTTGGTTTGTGTTCCTGCCTTTAGTTTCGGTGCGCTAATCGTAGCTCCGATAAGGGTTTCGCCATTGCCGGCTTCGGAGAGCTTGCCGCTCACCGTGAATTGCTGGGCGTGCAGGAAGAAGTTGGTCAACAAAAAAAGAAAGGTTGTAAGATGTTTTAACATTTGGAAAAAAATTTATTATAAAAGTGTTACTTGGGCAAACCTACATTTCGTCCAACTATAGATGCGAAAAATTCTACCAAACCCTTTGTTTTAACCGCAAACAGTTGTAAATTTTAAATGTTTTAAAAAATGCTGTCCACAACAACAAAAACACTTTCCACGCAAAAGCAGTGGAATCTAATCGAAACTGTCGAATCAACCGTGCAGCACTTGCAGGAATCGCTGGGCATTCATCCTCATTTCTGTCGCTTATTGGCACAACGTGGCGTTACAACTTTCGATGAGGCGAAACGCTTTTTCCGCCCGGAGTGGAGCCATCTGCACGACCCTTTTCTATTAAAGGATATGCAAAAAGCCGTAGCACGTTTGTCGAGTGCGATTGAAAAGGAAGAAAATATTTTGCTGTATGGCGATTATGATGTAGATGGAACGACTTCTATCGCGCTTCTGTATAGTTTTTTAGAAAAAAAACATAAAAAATTAGATTACTATATTCCCGACCGTTATAAAGAAGGCTACGGCGTTTCGATGGAGGGCATTTGGTACGCGCATGAGCATAAAGTAGATTTGATTATTGTCATGGATTGTGGGATTACGGCAGTGGAACAAGTGAAACGTGCTAATCAATTAGGCATAGATGTCATCATTTGTGACCACCATTTACCGGAAGCGATATTGCCAGCGGCAGTTGCGATTTTAAATCCAAAACAAGTTGATTGTACTTATCCATTTAAAGAATTGAGTGGTTGTGGCGTTGCTTTTAAATTGGCGCAAGCGTATGTGCAAAGGCATGGTTTAAAAGAAGAAGAATTGATGGAGTTGACCGATTTATTGGTAACGAGCATCGCGTGTGATATCGTGCCGATTGTGGATGAAAATAGAACGTTGGCGTGGTTTGGATTGCAACAGTTAAATCGGACGCAGCGCCCGGGTTTGAAGGCATTGATAGAATTGAGTAAACGACAACGTCCATTGACGATTAGCGATATTGTGTTCGGATTGGGACCGCTTATAAATGCTGCCGGTCGTCTCGCGGATGCTCAGCAAGCGGTGCGCATGATGCTCTCGCAAGCAGCGAGTGTAGCTTACGATTACGGGCGGGTACTCGAACATCGGAATAATTTGCGAAAAGAGTTTGACCAGCGGATTGCGAAAGAAGCGCAGGACTTATTTTTGAGTGACCCATTTTGCGAAAGCCGTAAAAGTATTGTACTCTATCAACCGCACTGGCACAAGGGTGTAGTCGGCATTGTCGCGTCGCGCATGGTGGAAGAATTTCATCGTCCTACCATTATTCTCACGGAATCCGAAGGTAAAATTGTCGGTTCGGCGCGTTCTATCCAAGGATTTGATATTTATGAGGCAATTGGGATGTGTAAAGATTTGTTGATTACATTTGGCGGTCATACCCACGCGGCGGGCTTATCATTATATCCAGAAAATTTGTTGTTTTTTCAAGAGCGTTTTGAAGCAGTCGTAGATACGTTGGCAAATCCAGCAATTTTTACGCCAGAAATTGAAGTAGCTTGTGAATTGCCTCTGACAGATTTGACCCCAAATTTTTGGACAATCTTGCGGCAGTTTGCACCCTTTGGCCCGGGCAATCCAAATCCGGTTTTCGTAGCGCGGGGTGTGCAGGATACGGGTTACTCTCGTGTGCTGAAGGGCAATCACTTGCGGCTTGCTATTGGGCAGTCGGGTTCTGCTGCGTTTTCTGGCATTGCATTTGGACGAGGAGATGAATATGCGAATATGAGTTTTCGCCGTCCGTTTGATATTTGTTTTAATTTAGAAGCGAATAATTGGAATCAGCAGACGACGGTGCAATTGATGGTGAAGGATTTGAAATTTGAGGGGTAGATTTTTCTCCCGCAGCTTTTTTCACGCAAAGACGCAAAGGCGCAAAGTTTTCGCTCATTACTTGGTCATACATAGATTTCATAATAAAATCTACAGAAGACTAAACATCAAGCTATGCCCGAAACAATCATCACCAATCAAGCTCCAACTCCAGTCGGAGCGTATCCACACGCACGGCGCGTAGGCAATTTGCTTTTTTTATCAGGCATTGGTCCGCGCGACCCAGCCACGAATGAAGTACCCGGGTTGAAACGCAATTCGGTTGGTCATTTTTTAAAATTTGATTTTGAAGCGCAGTGTCATTCTGTATTTAAAAATGTAAAAACGGTGCTGGAAGCAAGTGGCGCAAAATGGGAAGATTTAGTGGACGTGACGGTTTTTCTGGTGAATATGGAGCGCGATTTTCAAACGTATAATCGAATCTATGCCGAATATTTCAAAGAAAATCAGCCGTGTCGGACGACAGTGGGCGTTACTGCGCTACCAACACCAATTGCGATTGAGTTGAAATGTATTGCGCAACTGTCTGAACTGTGATTTACATGATTTTTTTGATGAATGTGATTTATCACAAACTTTGCACCCTCATTGGTTAAAATAATGCAACAAGGGCTTTGCGTTCTCTGCGTCTCTGCGGTTAAGATGAATGCTGTGAGTGCTGTAAAAAGTGCCAAGAAATGAGTGCCAAATCACAAATAACCAATCCCTGCTTTGGTGACTAATTCAACTTAAACGGTGCCAACAAATGAAATTCTGGAATATTAACTTCAAATTGCTCCTTATCTTCTTGACGCTGAAATAAATACGTACCATACATTTTGCCCATTTCGGTGGTCAGTGGACTCCAAGAAGCATACTGATGCGTCTCGCCGGGCGCAAGAACAGGCTGCTTTCCAATGACTCCTTCGCCTTCTATTTCTCGAATCACGCCATTCGAATCATAAATAAACCAATGGCGGCGCAAGAGTTGAACGGTCTCGTCGCTCAGGTTTTCAATAATGATATGATAGGAAAAAATATATTTCATCTCCAGCGGACGGGAGTAGGCAGGCTGGTAGAACGTCTCTACACTCACCTTGATTCCTTTGGTAATAATCGCTTCCATAGCTCAAGTATTAATAAATTGACGGACGATGTCGGTTGTACGGTTCAAAGCATCCTCCAAGTTATCATTAACGAGCACAATATCAAAATTGTTCTCATACTTTAATTCTTCTACTGCTCGGGCAATGCGTTTTTGCAGACTTTCTTCGCTTTCTGTCTTGCGTTGCCGAAGGCGTTCAAACAAAATTTCCGGCGAAGGCGGTTTTATAAAAATAGCGAGCGTAAGCTGCGAATATTGTCGCTTGATATCTATGGCTCCATGCACATCCACATCAAAAACGATGTGTTTATCCGCAGCCCAAAGGCGTTCCAGTTCACCTTTGAGCGTACCATAAAATTGATTTTCGTACACTTCTTCCCATTCTAAAAAAGCACCTTGCGCGATGCGTTGTCGAAACTCTGCGGGTGTTATAAAATAATAATCCTGCCCTTCTACCTCATGCGCACGTTTGGCGCGAGTAGTAGCAGAAACCGAGAAAGCCAAATTATCAAACGTAGCCAATAAATGCCGTGCAATGGTGGTTTTGCCGGCACCGGAAGGAGCAGTGAGAATGATCAGCTTACTCATATTATCAGTATGCGGTTGGCGGTTATAATCAATCAAGATAAGTAAAAGACGCATTTCTCTATACGCATTTCTCTCAAAAAATTCCGCAAAGCCAGTAGGTATGCGCTCTGCGCGCTCTCCGCCTCTGCGGTTAAAAATAAATGTGCTTCAGCACTTATACCAAATTTGCGATTTGTTCCTTGATTTTTTCCAACTCGTCTTTCATGATGACCACCAATTTCTGAATATCAGAAGAATAGGCTTTTGCGCCAAGTGTATTTATTTCCCGACCCATTTCCTGACTGATGAAGCTGAGTTTGCGTCCTTTTTGCGAATAATTTTTGTCCATCTCTTCTGCGAAGTAAATACAATGCTGTTCCAAACGTACTTTTTCTTCCGTCACATCCATTTTTTCGAGGTAGAATATAATTTCTTGTTCAAAGCGATTTTCGTCTATTTTCTCTTTGCTCAGATACTCTTCCAGATTTTGACTCAGACGCAAGCGTAGCCGTGTAACTCGTTCATCTTCGTACGGATTGAGTTGGCTGAGGTGTTCTCGTATAATTTTTACGCGCGCACGCATATCGTCTTCCATCGCCTGCCCTTCCGATGCCCGAAATTTTTCAAAACTACCCACCGCACTATGCACCGTTTTCATCACATTTTCCCATTCTTCCTCTTCGATTTCATCCGCCTCGGTCGCCACCACATTGGGAATTCTCAGAATTGCTGGTATCAAATCGCCTTTTGGCGCACCCAATTCATCTGCCAGTTTGCTCAACTCCTTATAATACTTCTTAAATAAAGGAACATTCAGCCCATATTCATCGCCGCCCTGATGCGATTTTACATCAATAGAGACTTCGATTTTGCCACGTTCCGCGCGTTCCATGATGATACGGCGCAATTCCGTTTCTTTTTCTTTGAAATTCTGGGGCATTTTCAAACGCATATCGGTAAACTTGCTGTTGAGCGAGCGTATTTCTACCGTGATTACTTTATCTTTGTAATTCGTAGTGGCACGACCGTATCCGGTCATTGATAAAAGCATAGCATACTTGTTTTTGGTGAGGGATCTTTTGAAATCACGCAAATATAGACAATAAGTTATGACTTAGAGAAGCAATGACTGGGAGAAGAGACACAGCGGAACGAATCCCAGTTCCCAAATCACTAATTACCAATAACGAATCCCCTATTTCATAACCAATTGAGTATTAAAGGAAAAAAAAGAAATAAAAAGGTTTTTTCTTTTTGAGAAATCAATAAAATTCCGAAATTTGCCACTCGCTTGTGGGAGCAAGTCAGAAAAAGTTTTATAACTCATTATAAACCAATAAATAAGATGAGAAAAGCTGATTTAGTTACAGCAATTTCCGAAAAGACTGGAGTACCAAAAGTGGACGTATTGGTGACGCTGGAAACATTCTTTAAGGAAGTGAAGAATTCTCTGTCGCAGAGTGAAAACGTATACATTAGAGGTTTTGGCAGCTTTGTAATCAAAAAAAGAGCGAAAAAAATTGGTCGGCACATCAAGAAAAATGTGGCTATCGAAATCCCAGAACACTTCATTCCGTCGTTCAAGCCTGCAAAAGTATTTGTAGAGCAAGTGAAAGACAACGTCACTTCGATGCCGATAGATGAAGGCGAAGACGATTAACATCTATTTTGAATTTTTAGTGTTAAATGTTAGATAAAGCCTGAAAAGGAATTATACATATTGCATTAATAATTTGGAAGGGTAGATAAAAGGTCGTATTCATGAACAGACTGCAGTGGATAGTAACTGGCGCGACTATAGCGTTGTTTTTTGTACTCTATTTTGGATGCGATACCAAACCCAAAAAAATGCAAGCCCTTGAAACGACGAGGGCTATGACAGCGGAAAGTACCGATTTGAATAGTTTATTGCAAACGGCACAGGCGAAGTTGGATGTTGCAAAGTCAAGCGAGATTACCGATTTAGAGCGAGCAGTAGAAACTGCCACAACCGATACGGCGAGAGTGGAAGCGCTCAAGCAACTGTCTGGCAAATGGTATTCCAATGGTGAACCGGCTATCGCAGGTACGTATGCCCAGCAAGTAGCCGAACTATTGAATGATGAGCAGAGCTGGTCTGTCACAGGCACGACGTATGCGATTTGTTTGCAAAATACACAAGAAGAACAAGTGCGCAGCTACTGCGTAAATCGGGCAGTAAAAGCGTTTGAAAATGCCATTTCTGTCAATCCGAATAATACGACGCATCGAGTCAATCTGGCGTTGGTATACACGGATGCGCCGCCGCAGGACGAACCGATGAAAGGTATTTTGATGCTGCGGGAATTGAACCAACAACAGCCGGATAACGTATTGATATTGAATAATTTGGCTCGGCTGGCGATGAAAACCAATCAGTGGGATCGCGCAAAAGAGCGATTGGAACGAGCTACAACATTGGAGCCAGATAATATGAATACCGTGTGTATGCTGGCACAAGTGTACGAACAACTGGGAGAAACGGAAAAAGCAGAGCCATTTACCCAACGTTGTAAAACAGCGACCATCAATAATTGATAAAATAAATTTTAGTCATTCTAAAAAAGAAATAGATTATGCCTTGCGGGAAAAAACGGAAACGACATAAGATTGCGACACACAAACGCAAAAAGAGACTTCGTAAAAATCGTCATAAGAAAAAGAACAGATAACTAAATACAGCCCGACACTGGGATGACTAGGAGTGTATGGGCATACCATTTTGTAACAGTAAGAGAAAAAGGATACAGTTGACAAACCTCGGTAAGCAGCGTTAGTAGAGTCGTTTTACAATTTTATATACTATTTTTCAATCAAATGTTTTTACTAACGCTGCCCTACTTTTAAACGGACCTATAGATAGCAGATTAAAGACTAAACACCCTTTACCGAATCTTAGTACGATGCTTACAATCAGATAGCATTCATTCTATTGTGAGCATCATCTCTTTCGGCACCTCAGTAGATAAGGACAAATAGCGTCCTGCAAACCCAGTATTTTAAGAGAAACCACCGCATCCTGCTGCTGTATTCTTCCTACTCTCTGTTTTGAAAAGTGCTATTCGGAAAGCATTTATGGTGGCATTGCGCCCCTTAGAGCGGTACTTGCTATTTTTCAAGATGCCTTGTGTTTCTATTTATCCCAGTGTCGTGTCAAACGATTATTTTGTGGAAAAAGAATTGATTATCAACGCGACCCCTACGGATGTCGAGATTGCCCTGTTAGAAGATTCAAAATTGGTTGAACTTCATTATCAAAAAACCAACAATAATTTCTCCGTTGGCGATATTTTTTTGGGTAGAATCAAGCGACTGATGCCGGGACTCAATGCTGCATTCGTAGACATTGGGCACAAAAAAGATGCTTTCTTACACTACACGGACTTGGGTCCGAAGCTGCGTTCGTTGGTAAAATATACCAATAATTCGATAACGGGCAGTATCACCACCTTCAAATTAGACAATTTCAAGCTGGAGCCGGAGATTATTAAAACCGGTAAAATAGACCAAGTGTTAGGCAAGCGCGAGCACTTGCTGGTACAAATTCTCAAGGAGCCTATTTCGACGAAAGGTCCTCGCTTGAGTTGTGAAATCACGATTCCCGGACGTTATTTGGTACTTACGCCATTCAACGATGTGGTGGCAGTTTCTAAAAAAATAGCCAATGCGGAAGAGCGGAAACGCTTGCAAAGTCTGGTAGAAAGTATAAAGCCAAAGAACTTTGGGGTCATCGTGCGCACCGCTGCGGAAGGAAAAAAAGTAGCAGATTTGCACGAGGAGCTTTCGATTATGACTTCCAAATGGGAGGAAATTTATAATCAACTGCCTAAAGCGAACGCACCGCTCAAATTGATGAGCGAATTGGATAAAACGTCCAGTATCTTGCGCGATTTGCTGAGTGACTCGTTCAACCGTATTGTGGTGAATGACAAGCAGATGTACACCAACATCAAGCATTACCTCGAATCCATCTCACCGGATCAGGTAAAAATTCTCACGATGCATAAGAATGCTAAACCCATTTTTGAGGCACATGGTGTAATCCGACAAATCAAATCTTCTTTTGGTAAAACGGCTACAATGCCCAGCGGCGCTTATGTCGTAATCGAAAGTACCGAGGCGATGCACGTCATTGACGTGAATAGCGGGCATAAAATGAGCAGTAGCAGTCAGGAAGAAGCGGTTTTGAAGGTCAATCTGGAAGCAGCAGAAGAAATCGCTCGGCAGTTGCGCTTACGGGACATTGGCGGCATTATTATCGTGGACTTTATTGACATGAAAAACCTGGAGCATCGCAAGGAACTCATGACGGCGATGAAGGAACACATGCGCAAAGACCGTGCCCAGCACACAATTCTACCCTTGAGTAAGTTTGGGTTGATGCAAATCACGCGACAACGGGTACGCCCGGAAGTAAAAATTAACACCGCAGAAGTGTGTCCAACGTGCAACGGCACTGGCAAAATAAATGCGTCTATCCTGCTAATGGATGATATCGAACGCGACCTGACGTTCATTCTACAATCGCGCATAAAAGCGAAGATAAAATTGCAAGTGCATCCTTACATAGAAGCGTATCTGAAAAAAGGCTTTCCGAGCAAGCAAATGCGCTGGTATCTGCAGCACCGAAAGTGGGTGCGCGTGCAGCCAAATGGCGATTTTCCGCTCACAGGCTACAAGTTTTTTGATGAAAACGACGATGAAATTCGCTTAGGATAATAATTCGGGAGTTTGGAGGTTTGGGACGCTCGTAAAAAGCGAACTTCCAAACCAACAAACTTCCAAATTTTAAATTTTTTCAGTGCATGGGGCAGCCACAGCCCGTCTTACAGCTTTCTAAAAAAATTAAAATCAGCAAACTCACAAGAAAAAAAAGCACTTGCCTTCCGTTTATTTTCTTCATATTGGAATTAGTTTTTAACAAATATAGGTTTTTCTAATCGACAATTTGATGTCAAAGCGAGTTTTAGTAGCGCCGCTGGATTGGGGATTGGGGCACGCGACCCGGTGTATTCCTATGATCAATGAACTATTGAAACAGCAGGTAAGTGTTATAATCGCTACAAATGGAGCCGCTTATAATTTATTGCAAAAAGAATTCCCGTCTGTAGTTTTACAAAAGTTGCCAGCATACGACATTCGCTATCGCAATGGTAGTATGATTTGGAATATGGGCATCCAGTTGCCAAAGATTATTTGGACGATTTGGAACGAGCATTGGCAATTGCAAAAATTGATTCAAGAATATAAAATAGACATTGTTATCTCCGATAATCGCTACGGGTGCTTTAGTCGTAAGGCGAAATGTATTTTTGTAACGCACCAGCTCCATATTCGCATACCAAATCTTCTTTTGCAATCTATCATCCAATTTTGTAATCACTTTTTTATCCGACGATTTGATGAATGTTGGATACCGGATGTAACAGGTGAAAATAGTTTGGCAGGTGAACTGGTGCATCCGACGAATTTATCAAATGTGAAATTTATTGGTATTTTAAGTCGAATGAAACCGCTAATTCGAGAGAAAAGGTGGGATGCAATTATTGTTTTATCGGGACCGGAGCCGCAGCGGACGTATTTGGAAGAAGTAATTTTGGAACAAGTCGTTCAATTATTTTATCGTTTTTTAATTGTGCAGGGAAAACCGGAAGGAGAAACTAAGAGACTGAGAGACCAAGAGCATGTAGAAATTATTTCTTTTTTGAATTCGGAGGAGTTGAATGAAGCGATGGCTGCTTCGGGAGTTGTTATTTGTCGGTCGGGTTATAGCAGTATAATGGATTTGGCGATGCTGGGAAAAAAGGCGATTTTAATTCCTACGCCCGGACAGACGGAGCAGGAGTATCTGGCAGCGCGATTTTTAGAACAAGGTATTTTTTATTGTCAAAATCAGCAGCATTTGGATTTAGAAGAGGCATTAGCAAAAGTGAAAAATTTCAAGGGTTTGCAGCAAAGTTATTCGCAACAAAAACTTTCCAATGTAATTCACACCTTGCTCACCAATCCCGAATAACCAATCACCTGTCCCTAATCACTTTTCACTTTTTATTAAATTCATTCATCGTTCGTTCCAAGCCAATCGTTCCAAAACTTTTGATGGTATCGCTGGCGTATTTTAAAATATCGGGCAATTGCTCGGCTTCTTCTTTGTTCCATTCGCCTAAGACGTAATCTACCTGTCGTCCTTCCTTGAATTCGTTGCCGATACCGAGTCGCAAGCGAGCATAATTATTATTTCCTAAAATCGCGTCAATATCTTTCAAGCCATTGTGACCGCCGTCATTACCTTTGCTGCGCAAGCGTTGTTTGCCGAAAGGCAGGTTCAAATCATCAAGTACAATCAATAAATTTTCCGGCTGGATTTTCAATTTTTGTTGCCAATAGCGAACTGCCTTGCCGCTGCGATTCATAAACGTGGAGGGTTTTAACAAGACAAAAGTGCGTCCTTTGTGTTTGAATTCTGCAACATCGCCTAAATGATCATTTTTAAATTCAATTTCAAATGCCTTTGCGAGTGCGTCCACCACTTCAAAACCGATGTTATGGCGCGTGTGGTCATAGTCAGCGCCCATATTTCCGAGTCCTACAATGAGGTATTTCATTTGATCCGGTTCAACGTTGTCAGCAGCGAATAATTTTTTGAGCCAATTCACGTAAGAAGATTTGCTAATATGTAAATCCCGCCGCGCGGGACAAGTTGTGCTAATTTGCCGATACACCATAGCTACACCGCCACGCTATAATCCCGCAGCACATTATTGAGCGAGACTTTTTTGTCGGTACTCTCTTTGCGGGTTCCGATGATGAGTGCGCAAGCCACTTGATAATCGCCAGCAGGAAACTTTTTCGTATACGTACCCGGCACTACGACCGAACGCGCTGGTACACGCCCTTTGTATATAACCGGTTCAGCGCCAGTCACATCTATAATATGAGTGGATTGAGTCAACACCACATTTGCACCCAAAACTGCTTCTCGCTCTACGCGCACGCCTTCCACTACAATGCAACGAGAACCAATAAAACACTCGTCTTCAATAATGGTCGGAGCAGCTTGTAAAGGTTCTAAAACGCCTCCAATACCTACCCCACCGCTAAGATGTACATTTCTGCCAATTTGTGCGCAAGAACCAACGGTCGCCCACGTATCCACCATTGTACCACTACCCACCCACGCGCCAATGTTCACATAGCTGGGCATGAGAATAACGCCGCGTTCCAGAAAAGAGCCGTACCGGGCGATGGCGTGTGGCACGACACGTACGCCCATGTTTGCATACCCGCGCTTGAGTGGAATTTTGTCGTGAAATTCAAACGGACCGACTTCAATCGTTTCCATTTGCCGCAAAGGAAAATAGAGGACTACTGCTTTTTTTACCCATTCATTCACTTTCCAAGTGTCATCTCCCACGGGTTCGGCTACACGCAATTCGCCAGTATCCAGCAAGGACACGACTTTTTCTATTGCTTCTCGAGCCGAGGTGTTTTCTAATTGGGTGCGGTCTTCCCAAGCTTGTTCGATGAGGGTTTTCAGGTGATGGAGTTCCATTTTTTCGCTATTTAAATAATTTAACGGCGCGAAAATACAATTATATTGATTAGATGTGGCGCATTTCTAAAATGTGCCACATCTTTCCAAAACTTACTGATATTGTAATTTCACCAATTTAAGCCGATTGCGTCGCTCGCTGGGTACGATTAATTGATCGCCGCTTACTTGGAGGGCATCGCGGAATCGCAATTTTAGCTCCAAATTTTCTGTACTCAATAGACTTTTGCGCTCAAAACCACCTAAACCATTTACCACATATTCACTCACCGTGTTTTCGGGTCGAATCTCATCATTGAATAGCAACCGCAAATTGGTAGGCGTTTTAAACAGAAAGAAAGAAGAATACATTCCGTTATCGTCCTGTGAATATTGTTTTTTGTGTAAAATTGTTTTCCAGTGTGTTTTTCCATCGGGATGAAACGAGACCACAAACATATCATCATAGTAATAATCCACAATATAACGAACGCCTCCATCGAAGAAAACGCGATTGGTGCCGCCCATACGTCGCTCCAACTGCCGGTTGCGTTCGGCTATCATTAGCGCACCGCCATCCCTGCGTAGCACCACCTGCTGGATAGTCGTTTCGGTGATGCCGCGATTTTTTTCTACATTTTTTCCCATCAGATTCGTTACAAATTCATCATCGAATGGCTCAAACGTAAGCAAGTACGCATCCGAATTATCTGGTGAAAAACGCATATAAAAATAGCCCGTTGCGCGTTCCAAGTTTTTTTCTGAATACAAACCGGCTGCCACGATAATCTTATTCATATTATCATAAGCAAAAGAAGCATCATACGTATTTTTACCTTCCAAACCCACATTGAAAATTCTCGGTTGGTCGTTTTGTGCACCCAATTCATAGATTTCGTAGTGATGCAATCGCAATTTATTTTTTTCCAAAATCACGCGCATCGTACCTTCATTGTCTACCAGTACTTGTCCGAATTCTTCCCAAAAACTCATCTCCTCTGGCGAAAAACTTTTATCCCACAGCACTTTCATTGTAGTCACATCAAAAGACATTGCCCGAAAAACCTGCTGGTTTTCCACGTAGTATATCAGCATTTTAGTCTTATCTTCTGACTTGACCACTTCCATATTTGGAGTAATAAACAGAAAACCAAAATCTTTGATGGTAGCCGTATCGCGGAGATTGGCGGCTGCATCATACTTTTTAGCACTCAACACCAAGTGATTTTTCGCACGATGGCGATACAAAATGGTAAAATCCTCTCTGGTGGAAACAATCCCCAATGGTTTGGGCGACTTTTTGTCCAAGTCCAATTCTTTGTCCCACACCATGCGCATATTTGGGTCAAACGCTTGCACTTCAAATGCGGTAACTTTATCGCGAAAAAGCAAGACGCGCCCTTTGAGTTCGCCAATAATCTCGTAGGAAACATCATTTTTAAGCACCAAATCTTCTGAAACGGTAATCGTTTGGGCAGATAGCCAAAGTGGCAGCCAAAACAGCAATAAGCAAATTCTATTTTTCATAAATGATTTTTTTGTAAGCTCGCAACTAAAAGTAAGTATATTAACGGGAAAACGGGATTTTTGGGAGTGCTAAAAGAAATATAATTTACTAAAGATTCAAAATGTTGTTTAGTTTACAGTTTTAAAGAAACGTTAATTCGTGTTTGTGGTTCCAGCTGTCGTATTCTACCTCATTGTGACGCTCGTATTGCTTTGGTTATCAGGCAATTTACTGACGTTTTGTCTACAAGATTATTTTATATTTCGACCTAAAAAATTGCATTCATCGCACACTTATCAGTTTGAAAAAGAAGCCGTTGAAATTTTTATAGAGACCACAGATGGTGGCAGATTGAATGCCCTTTGGTTTAAACGCAATGCTGCTAAAGGAGTTGTTCTTTTTTTTCATGGCAATGCCGGTAGTTTGGCACGTTGGGGGCATTTGCACCATTATTTTGAAAGATTAGGATATGATTATTTTGTATATGATTATCGGGGTTATGGCAAAAGCACGGGAAAACGAAATGAATTCTTGATGTACGAAGATGCACTCGCTGTTTTTGAATATGTAAAGCAATTATATAATGAAGATAAAATTGTGTTGTTTGGACGCTCTTTGGGTTCGGCATTTGCCAGTCGCGTCGCCGTCGAAAGCAAAGTGAAAATGCTTATTTTGGAAACGCCTTTTTACAGTATGCGTCATTTATTTTATTGCTATTATCCTTTTTTACCGCAATTATTTTTCTTTAAATATAACTTTTACAATCATCATTATTTACAGCAAACGGACTGTCCAGTTTATATTTTTCAAGGTACAAATGATTGGATCGTGCCATACAGATGTGCTATTCGACTCAAAAAATGGCTCAAACCACAAGATGAATTTATAACAGTACCCGGCGGCAGCCATAATAATCTACTCTTTTACGATATTTACAACCGAAAAATGCAGGAACTTTTGAAGTAAGCAGTTTGCAGTGAGCAGTAGATAGTACCCTTGCTACGTGGAAAACTGCCTACCTCCTACTGCCAACTATTAAAATATGAGTAGAAGAAATAAATTATTGAAATTCGCTGAGTTACTTGCCTTCCCGAATGTGTATGAAAGTTTCGACGCAGGGCAACCTCAACTGACGAACAGCGACCAAGAACCAATAGATTTGCGGGGCAAATGGGCAGCACACCATTTTCAAAATGACCATCCTATCACGTTGGAATTGGCGTGTGGCAGAGGCGAGTATTCCATTGGATTGGCAAATATGTACCCAGAGCGGAATTTCATTGGCGTGGATGTGAAGGGTGCGCGCATTTGGAAAGGCGCAAAAATGGCATTAACCGCAGGTTTGCCCAATGTAGCATTCTTACGCACGCGCATTGAGCGAATCGCTTACTTTTTTGCACCGGAAGAAGTGAGCGAAATCTGGATTACCTTTCCCGACCCTTTTTTGCGCAATAGCAAAGCTAATCGGCGATTGACCGCTCCTTTATTTTTGAACGAGTATCGCAAAATATTGCAAAAAGGAGGCTTAATGCATTTAAAAACGGACGAATCGAATTTGTATGAATTTACCTTGGAAACGCTGGAAGCTGACTCAAATGCAGAAATAATTTATTACGATGCTGATATTTACGCAAAATCTTTGCCATTTCCTGAATTGGAGCTAAAAACGCATTATGAGCGGATGCACTTGGCAGACCAAAAAACAATTAAATACATCCGTTTTCAATTACATGGGTCAGCAATAGAAAAGTCAGCCGACTCCGATAGCCGACTGACTTTTTTTGGATAACCATATATTATTACGGCTTCTTAGTCGTCGTAACAGCGGCGGCAGCTGGCATACCCAATTTGGTGCGTACCATCGCCGTTACATCTTGTGATGCTTCTTTGTAAAGCAGTACGCCTTCATCAAATACGAATTGAAAACCGCTCTCTTTTGCCACATCTTGAATCGCTTTATTAACAGTATCCAAGATAGGAGTCATCAATTCGGTGCGTTTGTCCTGCACTTGCTTGACCATGTCCTGCTCGTATTTCTGGATTTCCGCTTGTTTTGCTTCCAGTTTTTTACCTTCTTCCTCTTGTTGTTTTGGCGACCATTCACCGCGCTCTATCTTTTGCTGTGCGTCTGCATATACTTTTTGCAAATCTTCCACCATCGTCTGTCCTTTTTTCTGCAATTGCTTTTGCAAAGCTTCCAGTTGAGAATCTGCTTGCTTCACCTGCGGCATATCCGACAGGATACTGGCAGAGTTGAGGTAGCCGAATTTTTGAGCTTGTACCGAAAACACAGTGCAACAAAGCACGATGAATAAACCAGTGATTTTCAATGTAGTCTTCATTTTTTAAAGAATATTCTAATGTTGTTTAAATACGATTATTTTTAAGCGGTGCAAAAGTACGATTTTCTACAAAAAATTCCTTTTAAAACGTGACCCGTTTTCGAAAACTTTTCATATCTTAAAGAGGTTTTATTTTAACTTTTGTAGAATATCGTCCGTTTTGTCATATTGCGGATTGGAAAAAATAATGCCAGCGTTGCCCGATTTGTCAAAAATAAAATCAAAGCCGCGTTCTTTGGCATAATCTTCAATCGCCGCGTAAATCTTGTCTTGAATCGGGCGTACGAGTTCCTGCCGCATTTTAAAAAGCTCTCCATCTGGTCCAAACTTCACTTTTTGCTGGTCGCGCACGTCTTTTTCTTTGGTCATAATTTCCTCCTCTCGCTGCTTGCGCACATCGTCACTTAGAAGGACTTGTTCTGCCTGATAACGGTTGTACATGCCCTTAATTTTATCGTATTCTTGTGCAATATCCTGCCGCCACTTGGATGCCACGCGGTCCAACTCATCCTGCGCAGTCTTGTACGTCTGGTTACTTTCCAAAATTTTATTCACATCCACAAATGCGATACGTTGCGCCTGTGCGGAAAAACCAACCAGGGCAGCAAATGCAAATAGACTTAATACTTTTTTGAAAAAATTCGATTTCATAATCACAAAAATTTCAGTTTAAATCAATGAAGTGCAAAAGTAAGATTTTATCGCTTTCCATCCATTTTTTAAGACGGCTTGGAACGGAATTCGTCACATTTTAAATAGAAATAGTAAGCTCGAAAATGCTTTATAATTTCCTATCTACTAACGATTTAATGTATTAAAGTGTTACAAACCAACCCATTGGTTAACGAATGTTTAACCAGCTTACAGCCCAGTTCAAATAAAAAAAACGCATTTCATTCGTCCAGCGTATCTGGTACTGGCAACAAATGAAAAAACAAGCGCAAATTCGAGTGCGGATAATCCGAACATCTTTACAAACCAGAACGTTATCCTGACAATAGGCAATTTGTATGCAACGCTCGATTTCTTAATGAAAACTTATACTTTTGAATAGAGGCACCATTTTAAAATTGAAGACCGTTGTGGTATTCTATAATTAGTAAAACCATTGAGCATTCTAAAATAAAAACCATTGAATTATGCGTGTGAAAAAAATGTTGATTGTTTCATTTATAGCTGTGGCTTCTACGTTTGTTGTTAGTTGCGGCACCGGACAGGGCGGCGGTTTGAATCTTTTTACAGCGGAACAAGATATTGAATTGGGCAAACAAACGGAAAAGCAAATCGCAGATGATCCAAAAACTTTTCCTGTTTTACCAGAACGGGGAAACGAGGCAGTCTATAGCTATATTCGCGGTATTACCTCTAAATTATTAAATACCGGCAAAGTAGCGTACAAAGACCAATTTGCGTGGCAGGTAAAAATCATCAAAGATGACAATACGCTCAACGCTTTTTGTACACCGGGCGGCTACATTTATGTATATACCGGCATTATCAAATTCCTGGATTCCGAGGATGAATTAGCAGGTGTAATGGGTCACGAAATTGCCCATGCTGCTTTGCGCCATTCTACGAGCCAAATGACAAAAACGTATGGTTTGACTGCGCTCGTCTCTATCGTGACCGGCAATGCGAATCCGGGCGTATTGGAGCAAGTCGCATTGGGACTGGTTTCGCTTAAATTTGGACGAGGTGCTGAAACTGCTGCGGACGAACACTCGGTTATTTATTTGTGTGAAACAAGTTATAACGCAGCTGGGGCAGCGGGTTTCTTTCGCAAAATGGAAGGAAAAGGCGGGAATCCACCCGAATTTTTAAGTACACACCCCAATCCGGGCAATCGTGTCCAGAAAATAGATGCCAAAGCGAAAGAACTCGGTTGTAAAGGTTCGGCTACTAATAAAGCGGAGTACGACCGTATTAAACGATCACTTTAGACGCTAAACCAATAAGGTTTTACAGGCTTCGTATATTTTGGAATTTAATACAGGATTAGGAAATTTTAAAGGTTTCCTAATCCTTTTGTATTTTTGTACAAAATCACTTAGGCGAACCAGATTTTTTAAGCCGTTTAGGACGTTCTATTTTTACAGCATTTGTGATTTTGAATGGCACACCATTTCATCACCAATTTATTGATATGACCGAAGGAACCACGAATATTGCCGCTACAACCACGAATTTTAATCTGATTTTGCGCATAATAGCGCGTATCATTTCCGGGCTTTTGCATCCTTTGCTCATGCCTACTTATATGCTGGCAATTTTGCTAGTTGTGAATCCGTATCTTTTTGGAGTGAGTGGACTGACCGATAGAATTAGTCAATTGCTGTTATTGCGCATTTTTTTGTCTACATTTTTCATTCCGATTGTGGCGATTGTGATGCTTAAGTTTGCTGGCTTGACCAAAGATTTTGACCTCTTAGATGCCCGCGACCGCATCGGTCCGTATATCATCACCGGTGTTTTTTACTTATGGATGTTTCAAAATTTTGTAAATAATCCGCAGATTCCGACCGCATATACCTCATTTGTACTTGGCTGCACGATTGCCTTGTTTTTGGCGTTTTTTATCAATATCTTCTCCCGCATTAGTGCGCATACGGTTGGGATGGGCGCACTCGTGGGCATGGTACTCATCACAATGTGGCAGTTCAGCTACGACACGTTTTCGCTTGGCGAATGGAATTTGAATATGACGATTATTTTGATTATAGTGGTTTTATTGGCAGGTTTAATCGGCACAGTGCGTCAAGTGTTGCATCCTTACCAACCGATGGATTTGTATGGTGGCTTTTTTGTTGGCTTTGTATCACAGGTGATTGCGTTACGATTTTTATTTTAGCGAAAGAATGTCTGAACTATGATTTGTATGATTTTCTTGATTCGCTAAATATACACGCGAAGAAAAACAAGCAAACTTCCAAACTTCCAAACTTTAAACGTTGAATAGTAAACAAAAAGTAATAATAGTCGGGGCAGGCTTGGTCGGTTCGCTTTGGGCAATTTTGCTCGCCAAACGCGGGTATGACATACACGCGTACGAACGCCGAAGCGATATGCGCGAAGCTGGCTATGCAGGTGGGCGTTCTATCAATTTGGCCATGAGTCATCGCGGTTGGAAAGCCATTGAAAAAGCGGGTATAAAAGACAAAATTGAGGCGGTCGCTATTCCGATGCACGGTCGCATGATGCATAGCATAAATGGAGAATGTACGTTTCAACCGTATGGCAAAGAAGGACAAGCGATTTACTCGGTGTCACGCGGCGGTTTGAATTTGGAATTATTGAATATTGCTGGTGGTTTTGATAACGTTCATTTCTATTTTAATCAAAAATGCCAACATGTAGATTTAGATGCTAATACGATTCATTTTGAAAATAATCAGACCGACGAGATTATAACGGTACAAGCTCCGTTGATTTTTGGTGCAGATGGTGCTTTTTCCACCATTCGCAGCAGCTTGCAAAAAACACCTCGCTTCAATTATTCCCAATCGTATTTGGATTATGGGTATAAAGAACTCACGATTGCAGCGGCGGACGGAAATCATGCTTTAGAAAAAAATGCGCTCCACATCTGGCCTCGCGGCAAATTCATGCTCATCGCGCTCCCCAACGTGGACGGCAGTTTTACCTGCACTTTATTTTTACCGTTTCAAGGCAAAGCCGATGCGTTTGAACACTTGCAGCATAAAAGCCAGATTACCGATTTTTTCAAAAAATACTTTAGCGATGCGCTGCCGCTCATGCCTAATTTAATAGCAGAATTTCAGCAAAATCCCACACCTTCTTTAGTAACCGTGCGTTGCAATCCTTGGCATTATCAACATCAAGTTTTATTGCTCGGCGATGCGGCGCACGCGATTGTGCCGTTTTTTGGACAAGGCATGAACGCCGGTTTTGAAGATTGTACCATTTTAGAGGAATTGGCAGGGGAATACGAGGAAGATTGGACAAAAATTATAGAAATATTCAATCGAAATCGCATCAAAGACGCGGATGCCATTGCAGACCTTGCATTGCAAAATTTTATAGAAATGCGCGACTTGATAGCGAACCCCAAATTTCTACTGCGCAAGAAAATAGAGGCGCATTTTGCCGAGAAATATCCGAAGGATTTTTTGCCCGTTTATTCAATGGTGAGTTTTAGTCACTTGCCGTACAGCGAAGCATTGGCGGAAGTGCAGGCGCAGAATCAATTATTTGAGCAGCTTTTTAAAATAGAAAATGTAGGAGAAAACTGGCAGGAAAATCCGATGGTAGAAACGATTTTTCAAAGCTGGCTTAGAGAAAAAATATACGCTGACCTATAAAAACGCTACAGTCCCTTTAAAACTCATTTTGTAACATCGTTTCAACAATCTTTAAGAGTTCATCCAAATCATTAGCAGCATTATATACACTTTGCATTTTAATCTTATGATATTCGTGTGCAATAAAGTTGCGAAATGACTTAGGGATGTGCCAAGGGTATTGATATTTTTGTAAAATGGCGTTATCCACATTTTTAATTGCTTCTCCAATAACTAGAAATTGATAAAGAGCAGCATTTTGACCTTTTATATCCTGCAAAAAATCATCAACTGTTTGATCTTTCACAAATAGTTGAATGTATAAAATAGCAGTTTTTACGTGTTCTAATCTTTCTTTTGAACTGGTTTTATTCATAAATTAAGACAAGGTCATTTTTGGCAGTTTCCCAAGCCGAAGGTATAAGATAACCTTCTTCTACTAAATCTACTTTGATATTTAATGCTTCACTTAATAAATAAGTGATATCGGCATAGTCGAATAGGCTAATTCCCTCTGGATTATTAAATCTAATCATTAAATCTATATCACTTTCGAAGTTGTTTTCACGTCTTGCAAAAGAACCAAATAACCACGCTTTCGATATTCTACCATCCTTTGCAAAAAAATCTTTAATTTTTTGTATAATAAGTTGGAGGTTTACTTCTTTCAGCTTGATATACTCCGTTGGTTGAGTCATAATTTAAAAAATTTGTTTTCAAAAATACAATAAATTTCTGTTAAAAACAACTCATTTAAATAAAAATGACTTCTCTGAAGGAATAGTACAAATGTGGGTGATTTCGTACCTTGCGCCAAATTTTGAAAAGCTGTGAATTATTTGACCTTAGAAAATGTGACGAAGACCTACGGCGAAAAGGTCTTGTTTGAAAATATTTCCCTGCAAATTAGTAAGGGACAAAAGATAGCGCTGGTAGCGAAAAATGGTACGGGCAAAAGTACGCTGCTGCGCGTGATTGCAGGCGTAGAGCAACCCGAAGGGGAGCAAGCAACTATCCTCTTGCGGCGAGATGTGCGCGTGGGATATTTGGTGCAAGACCCAGAATTTGCAGATAAAGCGACCGTTATTGATGCAGTGCTGGACTCAGATAACCCGATGATTCAGGTGGTGAAGCAGTACGAATTGGCGATGCTGGGCATCGGTGAGCCGCTGGAAAATGTGCTTGCCAAAATGGAGGACTTGAAAGCGTGGGATGTAGAAGCAAAAATTAAAGAAATTCTCACCAAACTCAAAATCAGCAACTTCGACCGACCTGTGAGTATGCTGTCGGGTGGACAGAAGAAGCGTTTGGCTTTAGCCAAATTGATTATTGACGAGCCGGAGTTTATCATCCTCGATGAGCCGACGAACCACTTGGATTTGGATATGATTGAATGGTTGGAAACGTATTTTCAACAGCCCAATCTGACGCTTTTTATGGTGACGCACGACCGCTATTTTTTGGAACGCGTGTGCAATCAAATGATTGAATTGGAAAACGGCAAACTTTATAAATACACTGGCAATTATTCTGAATATTTAGAAAAAAAAGCGATTCGACAAGAAACGGAAAGCGCCGAATGGGCAAAGGATAAAAAGCTGCTCGACCGCGAACTCGACTGGGTGCGCCGCTCGCCGCAAGCCCGTACCACAAAAGCGAAATCTCGCGTGGATGCTTATTATAATTTGGACGAAAAAGTGTCGAGTGTGACGGTAGAGAAAAGTATGCAAGTGGAAATATTGGGGCAGCGCTTGGGTGGAAAGATTCTAGAATTGCATAACGTGAGCAAAAGTTTTGATCATTTAAAAATGCTCGAAAGTTTTGATTATAAATTTAAAAAAAACGAGCGCGTTGGTATTGTCGGTCCGAATGGCGTGGGAAAAACTACTTTTTTGAAATTACTGACGACCGAAATTCGACCCGACACTGGCAAAGTAGTGGTTGGTGAAAACACGGTTTTCGGCTATTACACCCAAGATGGCATCAATCTGAAAGACGACAAGCGTGTGATTGATGTGGTGCAGGATATTGCCGAGTACATTCCATTGGCGAAAGGGCTGAAGATGACGGCGGCAGCTTTGTTGGAACGGTTTCTGTTTTCGCGGAAGCAGCAGCAGGTGTATGTTTCGCAATTGAGTGGTGGCGAGCGACGACGTTTATATTTGTTGACGATTTTGATGAAAAATCCAAATTTTTTGATTCTTGATGAGCCGACGAATGATTTAGATGTGGTGACTTTGAATGTGTTGGAAGATTTTCTGATGGATTTTCCCGGCTGTATTTTGGTGGTGACGCATGACCGTTTTTTTATGGATAAAATTGTGGATCACCTTTTCGTCTTTGAAGGAAATGGCGTGATTAAAGATTTCAACGGCGATTATACGGAATACCGCGAACAGCAAAAAGAGCGTGAACGCGAGCAACGCAGCGTCAAATCCCCCCGTCCCTCCAAGGGAGAGCAACAAGCACAAGCCGCTCCACGCTTGAGTCAGGACGAGCGCAAGGAAATGAATAAGTTAGAAAAAGAAATCAAGAAATTGGAAGAGCGCAAAGCCGAAATCACGGAGTTATTTAATTCAACCAATCTCACACCGGATTCTATTCAAAAATTATCGAAAGAACTTAATGAATTGACGGATAATTTGGAAACGAAAGAAATGCGTTGGTTGGAGTTATCAGAATTGGCTTGAAAAAACCTGTCACGTCTTTTTACCTGCTAAAATGTCACTCCATTTTCGCTATTTTTGCCAAAATGTCACTTTCTATTTAATTTCGCTGTAAAAAAGGCGGTTTTTTTGACTTGGAACGCAGTTTGCTTATTCCTCTGTGTAATTTAATTTAAAAAAACTCAAAATAGAAATTGCCATGATGTTAGTAAAAGTAAATCCTCGCACAAGTGGTGTTCGTTTCCACAATCCAGTGTTTGACCGCGTTTTAAGCGATTTTTTCCGCAATGAAGCTCCGACCAATAGCTTGGTAAAAAATAATCCGGCTGTAAATGTGAGCGAAACGGCAGAAGCTTTCAAAATTGAAGTAGCAGCTCCAGGCTTTGAAAAAGCGGATTTCAACGTGAACACAGAGAAAGAAGTGTTGACTATTGCTGCTAAAAAAGAGAATACACAGGAATCAGAAAACGGTACGCTGCGTCGGAAAGAATTTGGTTATAGCGAGTTCAAGCGCACCTTCCAATTGCCAGAAACGGTGAACGCAGAAGCGATTGAAGCGGCTTATGTGAATGGAATTTTGACGGTGACGCTACCAAAGCAAGCCGAAGTGGAAATACCTGTTAAGCAAATTGCAATTGTGTAATTGGTAGGATTCAGGATGGGTGTATTTCTTATTTTCTAAGCATCCATCCTGATTTTACACAATGATTACAATCGAAAAGGAATTAATTTTTAAACAAATTGGTTATAAATACGTACTACCTATTAGAGTTGCAATACATCAAGCATATTCATTCACAGTAATGAAAAGCTGGACGGCGCAAAATGGAAATAAATTAGCATAGCTATATAAAGAGAGACAAAAGATTTTAAGGTTAGTTAATAGGGTTTTAGGTGTTTATTTTCGGGTCGGCGTGAAAAATGCCGACCTTTTTTGTTTATAGAAAGATTCAGAAATATACAAACAATTTTTATTTTCTTTCCCGATTTGCGGTTGTTATTTTCTTCTAAATTTGCTAAATTTGAACTTACGAAATTGAACATGGCTGCGAAAGACAAATACCACGATATTGTTTGTGAAGCACTTTTAAAAGATGGGTGGACGATTACAGATGACCCATTGCAATTTGAGGTAGACGGTCGAAATATTAAAATTGATTTAGGAGCAGAACGATTGATTGGAGCAGAAAAGGATGAAGAAAAAATTGCCATCGAAGTTAAAAGTTTTATTGGAGTATCACAGTTATACGACTTGTATACTGCTTTAGGACAGTTTAGTTATTATTATCTTGCTTTAGAAAAAGACCAGCCAGAGCGAACCTTGTACTTGGCAGTACCAAGTAGCGTTTATAACGGTATTTTTCAAGAGCCTTTGACTGCGAAAGCTTTACAAAAATTTGATGTAAGTATTTTAGTGTATGATATTTTAAAAAAGAGTATTGCAACATGGAAAAAATAGCTGCATATAAAGCCATTATTAAAGAAGTATTAGATGAAGTAGTAGGGGATGGTGATAAGCCGGATGATGAGGTTCGGACTCAAATTATTAAAGATGATATAGGAGGGCATTATCTACTTTTTTCAAATGGCTGGAAACGTGACAAGCGTTATTACGGCTGTTACTTACACATTGATGTAGCGGAGGATGGCAAAATTTGGGTACAACATGAGGGGACGGATTTGATTGTCGTCCAAATGATTTTGGATAAAGGGGTGCCTAAATCAGATATCGTACTGGCATTTCATGCGCCCTACGTTAGAGCAGATACGGAGTTTGCAGTCGCTTGATTTTACAAAAAATATCGAATCGCCAACTCATATCCGCGCAATCCAAAACCGATGATACAGCCCACACAATTCACCGAAAGGTAAGAATGATGCCGAAAAGCTTCTCTTTCATACACATTTGAAATATGTACTTCCACCACCGGCGTGCGTATCGCGGAAATCGCGTCTGCAATGGCGATGCTCGTGTGCGTGAGTGCTCCAGCGTTCAGAATAATACCATCATATGTGAAGCCCACTTCATGCAGTTTATCAATAATAAAACCCTCGTGGTTACTTTGAAAATAATGGAGTGTAATATCTGTAAATTCTAATTGCACTCTTGCAAAAAAAGTTTCAAAACTCTCCCGCCCATAAATATCCGGCTCACGTGTACCGACGAGATTTAAATTTGGACCGTTTATTATAATTAGTTTCATGTTTAGCGTTTGGAGGTTTGGTAGTTTGGCGTTAATAACTATCGAACTACCAAACCTCCAAACTTTTAAACTTATTTCTTCTTCCGCATCCAAGTCAACACCTCTTGCGTCGGTTTCGTAACCACATCTGCTGGTAGATCAATGCGTTTATGCGTTTGTAAATCCACACCAATCGCGTTGCTATTCGCATCGCGCAGTACGAGATAGCGATTATTTTTAGCACTTTTGGTTACTGTCGCATCCATGTTGGTTGGCTTATCCAAGATAGGATTCACAGAAAACTCCCCTGTATTACGGTCAAATTGCGGCACGATGCCCTGCACGCCACCATTTGCTGAAGCCAGCAAAAACATGGATCCAAAATCACCATCTGCTATTTTATATTCGCCAAAAGGCAGCACTGCTTCCGGCGTTTGTTTATTGCTAATATTATATACAAAAGCACCATAATCTTGTGAATATCCCACCATGAAATTCTCCCACATCTCCAAGTGTTGAATCATACCAGATTGAGCGTCAATGGATTCGCGTTTAGTTTGAAACTTTGGAGTCAATTTTGGCAATAATCTTCGGTTGGCGATGTCATACACATAAATGGACGTGGAGCCGCGTACCGCTACCATTTGCGCTACATTATTATAAGTTGGTTCGGCGATGTAATAAGGAAAATCCGGGCTTTGGTCTACCGGCAGCGTCTGGCGCAAGATTTGGCTACAATCTTTCGTATCATAAATTTCCAGGATGCGATGTCCTTCTGCCTCCAAGTCTTTGGCATAAGTGGTAGAATCGGCAACGATAGCAACGAGCACTTGCTGCTCCCGAATCCAAAATTGATTGCCTTGTAAAATACTTCCTCTGAGTGCACAAGTGTGCGTATCGGGCAATGCTGTGAGGGAGCGATTGGTGGTAGCGGAGGTATCCATACCAGTGTCTGCGTTGTCATTTCCTTGTTCGGAAGATGCGTTTTGTCCGCAAGAAATAATGCCTAAACAAGTAACTATCAAAGCGATTTGCAACAGAAATCTCATAGAATGGTCTTTTATTTTAAAACAAATTGGTGGTCTAAAGTTAGACATTTTATATTTAAACCATAAAAAAATATAATCGGTTAGTAGGTGTGCCGCATTTTGAAAATGTGCCGCACCTTACAGAATACAACTTTTGTAGAAAAAAAATCATCTTTTTGTCGAAACTACGAAAAAAATCGTACTTAAAACTTGACATTACGAAAACATTCGTACATCTTTGTGTTACGAAAGTATTCGTAGTATTTCACCCGACTCATATTAGATGCCAGATTGGAAGATGCCAGAATGCATTGAAAATGGTGCAAGTTTATATTTGAATTTCACAGCAAGTGTTAGATGTTGACTGTCTAAGGTCTATGATCTAAAGTCTAAAGTCTAAAAAAATGATTAAACCAACAGAATCAGAACTGGAAATCCTACAAATCCTGTGGGAACATGGTGCAGTGCCGGTACGCTTTGTATTTGATAAGCTGAATGAAGCCCGACATGCCAACAATCGGGAAGAAGTAGGCTACACCACTGCCTTAAAATTGATGCAAATCATGGCAGACAAAGGCTTGCTCACCCGCAACACCGACACGCGCACCCATGTGTACGAAGCCGCCGCACCGGAAAGTGATACCCAACAGCAATTGCTCCAAAAATTTGTAGACAGTACGTTTCGAGGCTCCGCTATGAAACTCGTAATGCAAGCATTGGGCAACCACGAGGCTTCCGCCGAAGAATTGGACGAAATCAAGGCATTGATTAAGAAGATTGAAAAAAACAGATAACCTGTGTTCATGTGCGCGTGTGTTCGTATTAGCGAGCGACGCAAACACAAGAACACTCAAACACGCGAACACAACCAATATGGAATTTATCAACCAATTTATCTCCGAAGAAATCATCTATGCGCTGGGCTGGACGGTGCTGCACTCACTCTGGCAGGCAGCAGCAGTCGGACTGTTACTGTCGGTCGTGACGCTGAAGTTACGCAACCAAGCAGCGGAAGTGCGATATCGAGTCGCCTATGCCGCATTGCTCGTCACGTTTGGAGTGGCAGTAGCTACTTTTTTTAGTTATTATAATGGAAATGGCACAGCCGATTTTGGACCTGGCATTTTATTACAAGTAGAGGAGCATCCTTATGGATATCATTATGTGTATGAAAAAGAAGGCGAGATTTATGAAATATATTCATACAAAGTGGGAGATATTCTACAACAAATTTTTTTCTATTTTGATAATAATCTGCCTACTATCGTCTTTATTTGGCTGCTCGGCGCGGCGTTTTTTGTGCTGCGATTGCTGGGCGGACTGGCATACGTTCAACATTTAAAAACCGCTTACACCAATACCCTTCCAGAAAAATGGCAGTATATGTTGGAAGACCTCGCCGCACAAATCCCGGTCAGGCGTTCGGTGGAATTGTTAGAATCTGCTTTGATAAAAGTGCCAGTCGTGATTGGGCATTTCAAACCTGTCATTCTACTTCCTGTCGGCGCAGTAAATGGATTGACTTCCGGACAAGTAGAAGCGATTCTGGCACACGAATTGGCGCATATCGCACGGCACGATTATTTGTTACACATTTTACAATCTGCTATTGAAATATTTTTTTATTGCAATCCTGCGGTTTGGTGGATTTCTGCCAACATTCGTACCGAGCGCGAAAACTGCTGCGACGACACCGCCATTGCCCTTTGTGGGAATGAATTGGCTTACGCCAAAGCCCTCGTTGCCTTGCAAGAAATGAGTATTACTGCACCGCCATTTGCCATGACTTTCGCTACGAATAAAAATCAATTGCTCAAACGCATTCAACGTATTCTAAATCAACCACAAAATAGATCCGACATTATGGAGAAATTAACAGCCACTTGCTTGCTGCTGGCAGTCCTTGTAGGATTGTCTGTGAGCGCCGCCCAACCATTCGACAATTTTGATTTTATAGAATCCCCCGACGCATTTTATGAACCTGACCATGACCATGACTTTGAGCCAATTATTGAAATGAACATAGACACTTTTCCGAAAGGCAATCGGAACGGCAGTTTTAGCTACGACAATGGAGAAAAACAAGTAGAAGCCAGAATTAAAGACGACAAAATCGTACAACTGCGCATTGACGGCGAGGAAATCCCCGCATCAGAAATTAGCCGGTATGAAGACATGGTAGAAGAATTGATGTCAAATGTGCCAGAACCGCCCGTGCCGCCTATGCCCGCTATAGCTCCTACGCCACCAACTCCACCTACGCCGAGTATTTGGAATCACAATGGAAGTAAAATAACGAAGCAAAAAGACAAAGATGGCAAAACCATTCTTACGATAGAACAAGGTGATGGCGAAGCGGCTATAATTGAAATCGGTAAAGATGGAAAATTACTGCTGGATGGAAAGGAATTATTAGACGGCGAAGAAGCGACCATTTTCAAAAATGAATTTTTCGGACACATGGAAGGTTTTGATGATGAAGCTTGGAAATTGCAAGAAGAACAGTTCGCTAAAGCGGAAGCCGACTTTGCAAAACAAGAAGAAGCTTGGCGCAAAAACGAAGAAAAGTGGCGGGAGCAAGAAAGAAATTGGGAACGCCAACACGAACAATTAGCTCGACAAGACGAAATAAAGGCAAAGCTGAGTGCCGAACTTGCCAGAGCGCCCCGCGCGACGGGTTTTAATTTCCCGGCAGATGATAAAAATTGGAATGGCAATGGCACTTATATTTACAAAGCCGTCGGAAATGACAAAATTTTTAAAACCATCGAAAAAGAATTATTAAAAGATGGTTTAGTAAAAAATAGCAATTATAAATTGGAGCTTTCCAATCAATCGTTGAAAATAAATGGAAAAGAACAATCAGAAGCAATTGCTAAAAAATACCGAGACCTGTACGAAAAAGAAGCCGATTTCAAAATGAAAAGCGACAGTCGCGTAGTGTATAATCGGCGTTCTGAACAATAATTAACTTTTTTGCAAACGAGTAACTTGCTCCGAAACAGGTTACTCGTTTGCCATATTTGCTACGCTTGGAGCATCCAGCTCAAACCCTGCAAATAGCGCATAAAAAATACAAATCAAAAAAATAACGAATGCAATGACTACATCGTAGTTTTTAGGAAAATATGTGTTCATAGGATGTTCTCTTTTGTGTTTAAGAAGCGTGTTGGTATTTCTAATAAAATATTTCAATATTTCATCATTCCACTGTCCAAATCAAAATATTTCCAATTTAAAATTTCCAGAATCGCTATTCCAACCTTCCAATTTCACCTATCCAGCCATTTTTTAAAATCGTTCACTCGCTCTCTGCTTACAATGACTTCAAAATCCGTTTTGGGTTTAATTTCTAATTTTAAACGACTATTGAAATAAGGCGCTATTTTCACGATTGAATTAATATGCGTGATGATTTTCCGATTAATTCTAAAAAAATCTGCCGGATTCAAACTTTCCTCTAATTGCTCTAACGTATAATCCACCAAATGTTTCTTGCCATCGCTGGTTTTTGCATACGCCAAGCCATCTTCCGAATAAAAATAACACACCTCTATAACGAGAATGTAAATCATCTGCTGCCCCACACGCACCAGAAAACGCTCTTTGTACTGCGGTTTTGACATAGATAAAATCAACTGTTGAATGGCATTCAAATCATAATTCACTTTTTTACCAAAAACTTGGTCAAATTTTGTGAAAGCACTTTCCAACTCCAACGGATCAATGGGTTTGAGCAAATAATCTACACTATTCACTTTAAAAGCTTTCAACGCGTACTGGTCGTAAGCCGTCGTAAAAATCACGGGCGATTGAATATTGGTTTGATTAAAAATGTCAAAACTCAATCCATCCGCCAGTTGAATATCCATAAAAATAAGGTCGGGAGCGAGATTAGAAGCGAGCCAGCTTACCGCATTTTCTACACTATCAATGGCAGCCAACAAATTCGCCTGCGGGCGGCACTCTCGCACAAGATTGGCAAGGCGTTTGGCAGCGGGCTGTTCGTCTTCAATGATTAAAACATTCATAAAAAGGTGATAGGTGATAACGTGATTTGGCGCGCATCGCTTCAATTTTTGTATTGAAATAGATGTAAAACTAACCAATAACCCTCAAACTTCAAACTTTAACTAATCCCGTAATTCCGCTGTCCAAATCGTGATAGAATGTTCCACCGGATTAATGACAACGGGTAAATCAGGCTGTGTGACCGCGCTAACTAATGCCGCTGAATTATTAAAACCTTTAAAAAGGAGAAATTGCTGCTCATAACCAGCATTTAGGTAAGCGTAATAATTAAAATATTGTTCAATTTCTGACCGTACGCGCTCAAAGGTGAACCAATTATCATAAGCAATCTGATAAAACCACAACGCAAACGCATAACTCCCAAAATGCGCCACGTCATAGCGGTCCAAATAACAATTTTGTGCCAGCAACTTTGTCAAATAAGCCGCACGTTCATCGCCAAATTTTTGCATAGAAATTTTTTCCACTTCATCCGCTACAAACGCTACAAGATTCGACTCAATATTCACTGTGATGTAAAAATCTTCTTCTGTTTCAAAAATCGTCGTGTAATGTTCTAAGCTCCAATTATCTAAAAGCACACCATTGAACATATTTTTGCGAAAAGCATCCGCCGCACGTACGCCAAAAGTGAAAATCAAATCTCGCATTTTATCTTCACCAAATCCAGAAATGCCATCCAGCTCATTGATTGCATGAAAACGGTCAAATGAAGTAGTTTTACGCTTTTCCAAAATACGCGCCGCCAGCGTCTCTCCAATAGTTGTTTTTCCGCCGGAATTAGGGTCGTCTAGTACTTTACCGACGATGTCGTTGACGGATTGTGCCGCATTCAGAAAATTCAAAATGCGAAGCGCGACCCAGTTTTCTATTTTTTGGTTTTTAAAAATGGCGTCCATAAAAGCATTAATTGAGGTAATTGATTCCGGTTTTTAAAATTTCAATCATAACAGAACCTATGAAGTAAATAGCTGGTAGCATCAATAAAGAAATGCCAATACCCCACCAAAATTTGTTGCGCCAGATTAATAGAACTGCGGCAAAAAGCATAACTAACCAAATCGCCACTATACCAAAATAACCCGAGTTGAGTGCCTCGACATCTACGGATCCTCTTCTTTCCCAAGACATCACCAATAGCGAAAAACACATCGCGAAATAAGAAAACAAAGTAATGTACAACGAAAGAAAGATTTTGATGAGCATTATAGCAAATTTACTTTCCAGCCGTACACTTAGTAGTTGGGCAAAAAAAATACAAAGTTCTTTGATAAGTTGAGAAAAAGATAGGAGGTGTAAATTTGTGTTTTCGACGCAAAAACTTCACCTCCTATGGGCAAAAGCCTTTACAAAGATATGCTTTCGATGCTTACCAAAGCCAGTTATATCAAACCGAGCGGCAACCACCTTCGCCGCCTAAACGTGCTAGTGGGTATGATTTGCTCCTGCAGGAAGACAAAAAGCAGCAGTTTGGAAGGGTTGAGCGACAAAAAAAGCGAAAGGGCCAAGCAAAGCGAAAGTCACATGAAACAAACAAAACGATGGCTTTCAAGCAAGTGGACGGATTGGGAGACTTTTTTTGCGCCATTTGCGACCAAAATGCTGTTGGCGCTCTCCAAGAAAGGCGAGTTGGTTTTGGTGATTGACGGTAGTCAAACGGCGGGCGATTGTGTGACCTTGATGCTTTCCGTGATTTGGCGAGGGTACGCCATTCCCTTGGCATGGCTGGTAAAAAAGGGCAAAAAAGGGCATTTCCCGG
>Ga0163154_10000311_pt1 | contig 71543 bp, 79 predicted proteins | sample OliLakLV19MP9P1_FD_148649 | JGI IMG/M metagenome (GOLD analysis project Ga0163154, IMG submission 148649) | Freshwater microbial mat bacterial communities from Lake Vanda, McMurdo Dry Valleys, Antarctica - Oligotrophic Lake LV.19.MP9.P1 | ecosystem: Environmental > Aquatic > Freshwater > Lake >... | reverse complement strand
GGCATGGGGTAGTTGCGCAGGTCGCGCCCGTGCACCCAGGCGAGAATTTGGCCCTCGCGCGGCTCCGGCTCGCCCGTCCAGGTGCGGCAGATATAGAGTGGCATCAGCAGGTGTGACGCCTCATAGGCGTGGCTGGCGAAGGTGAGCGGGGCGAGGCATTTTGCCTCCACCTCGATGCCGAGTTCCTCGCGCATTTCGCGGATGAGCGCGGCCTCCGGCGTTTCGCCCGGTTCGAGTTTACCGCCGGGAAACTCCCACAGGCCGGGCATCGGTTTGTGTGCGGGGCGTTTGGCGAGCAGAATGCGGCCATCCGCGTCGATGAGCGCGCAGGCGGCGACCAGGATGAGCGGCTTCAACTCACGCCGCCGGTTTGCGGTAAACCCAGATGCCGGCAGGCGGCAAATTCACCCACACGCGCGATCGGCGATACGATGATAGGCCGAGTGCGCCCGCGATATGCTCCGGCACCGGGCTGTCCTGGCGGTAGGTGAACTGCACGAACACGCCGCCGGGCGCCAGCACATCCACGCAGTTGCGCATGATCTGGCGCACCATCTTGCGCTTGAACAGCCGCATCGGCAGCGTAGAGACGATGGCCCCGACCGCCGGGCCGTGGCGCTCGCGCCAGAGCTGGGACAAATCCTGTGCGGGCGCGATCACCACGTCAAGGTCTGGAAATGTGCGCCGCAAATGGCCGCCGAGATGCGAGTCGATCTCCATCACGGTAAGGTTCTTGTCGCCGAGGCCGGAGCGCAGAAGCTGGCGTGTCACGGCGCCGGTGCCGCCGCCAAGCTCGATCACGTGGGTCTCGGGCCGGTCGGCGATGGCCCAGGTCATGGAGCGCCCGACAAACGGGCTGGAGGGGAACAGGCTGCAAACTTGCTTCGGGTTTTTAAGGGTGCGCCCCCAGAACAGAATCGGACCTCGAGCCGCGGGTGGAAAGTCCTCAAGCTCAATGTCAAAAACCTTATTCATCAAAACCCCTTTCCGGGTATGCGGAGAAATTTAAAGTGCACCTGAAATTGCGATTGAGCATAAATTCATATGTCGATAATACGACACTATTGTTACAGACGTGACAAGCCGGAGCGACGTTTTGGTATCTCATTACCGCCGTCTTGAAACTCATCTCTAGCATTGTTTATTAATCTTGCATTTATGTCGTTTAAAGCATTAGCAACACAGCACTCCTTTAATTATGACATCTTAACGGTTTTTCGTAATGACCAGTTCCCCAACTCCTTGGCCGCTGGCGGTGATTTTCGACCTCGACGGCACGCTAATCGACAGCGCGGGCGACATCGCCTCCGCGCTTAATAATGTCATGGAGACGCGGGGATTTGCGCCGTTCGAGATGGTGAAAGTGCGGGAAATGATTGGCGGCGGCATTCCGAAACTGGTCGAGAAGGCGTTTTTGTCGCACGGGGTGCAACCGGACGACCTCGAACCAGTCATCATGGATTTTCTAAAAGTCTACGCGGCGAACTGCGTGGTTGACACCAAGCTTTACGACGGAGCGCTGCCGCTACTGGAGCGACTCCATGCGGATGGCGTAAAAATCGGGCTGTGCACCAATAAACAGCAGGCGATTTCCGAGGAGATTTTGGAGCGCCTCGGCATCGCGCATTTCTTTGGTGCTGTGGTTGGAGAGCGCAAAGGCCAGCCGCGCAAGCCCGACGCGGAACCGTTGCGGCTTGCCATGCAGCAACTTGGCGTCACGGCGGCTGAAACGCTGATGGTCGGCGACAGCGCCGCCGATTCCGGTTGCGCACAGGCGGCTGGCGTTCCCGTGGCGCTCGTCACTTTCGGCTATACGCACACCCTGGTAAGTCAGCTTGGCGCACAGGCTTTGATTGACCAACTGAGCGAACTTCCTTCGACTTTCACCGCAATCCACCGGACATATGAAAGTGATCCTAAGCGCTGATTTCCCAATTGAACTTGTACGCACCATTCCGTATGTTATCTTTAATTTATGCTATTTTGATCTTTTATAGGCCATTCCTTGACGATAACTCAAATCCTGTTCCGGCTAGTATTCGCTGCTGTAGCAATGTCGCATTCGTCTGCGGCTGTTGCGCAGCTTGTCTGCAAAAAAAAGACGACAGGATATTTTAAGCTGGTGCTTGCGGTTTCTGCGGCCTCCATCAAGCTAGGCGGTATGGAAACGCCTTTGACTTCGGCGCTTGGCGACTCTGTGCGCGGGATGCAAATCAGTGCCTCGGAAGACAAGGGGAACTGTCTCGCTTGCCATAAGATTCCTCAACTCAGTGACCAGCCAGACCACGGCAACCTTGGGCCCAGTCTCGATGGCGTCGGCATGCGCTATAATGAGGCGCAGCTCCGCCAGATGATTGTCGACCCCTCCTCATTTTTTCCAGATACGGTCATGCCTCGCTACCACAGCACTGAGGGCTTTTCCCGCGTCAGCACGCAATTTGATGGTAAAACAATATTAAGCGCGCAGGACGTTGAAGACGTGGTGGCGTTTCTCAAAACCCTTCGTTAGCCATTACCATTTTGCTTTCCAGTAAATCGCATCAGGAAACCGCCATGATTTTCCGCTGCATTCAGCTTCTCGCCGTTATCGCCACAATGGCGGCTGCGGTTTCCGGCGGCGCAGCGCAAGAGCGGCGGAGCATTGCCCCGCAAAGTCGCGATAACCCGCTGAAAGAACTGATTTCGGGGTATCATTTCGGCGCGCTGAAAACGCGCTCCCAGCAGGATGACGAGTTCGACAATCCAGGTTTTCCCTCCCTGCAGCAGGGTGAGAAACTGTGGAAAAAGGTGGAGGGCGCCCAGCAGAAATCGTGCGCCACATGTCACGCGGACGCCAGCCAATCAATGAAAGGGGCGGCAGCGGCCTACCCAAAATTCTGGCCTGCATCGAACAAGGTCATCAATCTGGAGCAGCGCATTAATGCCTGCCGTGACGAAAAAATGTCAGCCCCGCGTTGGGAGTATGAGTCCACCGATCTGATCGCGATGACCTCATTCGTGCGAAATCAGTCGCGTGGACTGGCGGTAAATGTTGTGGTTGATGGCCCCGCCCGTCCGGCGTTCAATTTGGGGAAAAAAGAGCACGAAACGAGAATCGGACAACTCAACATGTCCTGCGCCGATTGCCATAATGTCCGTTATGGGCAAAAGCTGCGCGCCGAGACGATCAGCCAGGGACACAGCAACGGTTTCCCATCGTACCGTTTGCGGGACAAGACCATGAACTCGCTGCATGACCGTTTCCGCCGCTGCAACGCGATGGCTAGGGCAGAGCCGCACGAAAGCGGCTCCGACGAATACGTTGCGCTGGAGTTATACCTCGCTTGGCGCGGGGCGGGGCTTCCGGTCGAAACGCCCGCAGTGAGGAAGTAAATATAGTCTAATCAAACTGTTACGCTAATGCAGTTCCATAATAGAGTTTATACATCACGCATTTTTTGTTGTTTTGAAATAGTGTCTAGTACGGATTTATGTATTCGTTCAGTTTAGACTTCAAGCAAACGCTTTTTCATTAATATGATGCAAGAATATTTATCGCAAAACAAACCGACTTCTTGTTCACTCGCTGCAAAAAATATTACTTCTTTAGGCAGGGCGATGGCTATTCCTATCTCCATATAGATGTGTGGGTTTTAGTCGCAAATAACAGCAATTACAAAATTACATTCTTTTATTGAATTATATATCACCCTAGTCGTCTAAATTCGTTAGTTAGTTCACAGAACCGTGTGTAAAGCTCCGCTTGATGTGAACACCGACTTCTTGTCGATCCCAGTCATTTGCGGTTCATGTTGCGAGCGCTATGTTTCAATCTCTAAACAAAGAGTTCACAGGAGCTACTTATGAAAAAGTTCGCCTTTATGATCGCTGCGATCATGTTGTCCGCAGCAGCTATGGTGTTTTCGGGCCAGTCCGCAACAGCGGCTCCAGTTAACGCCGCGGTAACATCGCAAACTGTACAGGCTGGTCAGGCCGTCGAAAAAGTTGGTTACGGATATCGCCGTCACCGTCGTTACGGCTATCGCCCGTACTACCGCCCTTATTATCGCCCATACTACCGTCCATACCGCTACTACGGCTATCGTCGTGGTTACCGTCGCGGATATGGCCGTGGTTTCCGTCGTGGCTATCGCTATTAATTAACAGTTGACTGAAGGAGGCGATTACAGCCGCTAAACTTTCTCCTCAAAGGCAGTCTCCCAAGACTGCCTTTTTTTGATTATTTTGTGTCACCTCCGGCCGCCGACGGGCTTGAGTCTGGCGTTATGTCATCAGCGACGCCATCAGCGTTCCGGTTGTTAAACGCCTCCGCGTTGAAGCACTGGTAATATGCTGCTTCAGGTTGCGATTTGTCGTTTATGCAGTCGTCGAAATACCCAAGATCGCCTTCGGTTGCGTAGTACATATAAGGGCTGATTGCATATCTGTCCGAATTGCTCACCGCGCCAAAACGGTCGATCTTGTCGGCATAATCGGGCAGCACGGTCGCGATGGCGGTTTTAAGCACGTCGCCTTCCAGAAAGTTGTCAGGCAGTTGATCGAACGGGCCATCGTAGTAATTGTTTAGAAACGAATTGCTTTCGTGAACGCCAACCAAAATCTGCCGTTCGCGCTTGTCTTTATAAAACGCAAAGCTGGTGCGCCTACCGATGGTAACGTTTGGGAAATTTTTTGCCTGCTCGAAAATCTCCGGATTTTTCACCTTTTCATTTAGTATGTAATGGAAGACCTTGGCGTCTTTGTTAAACACCAGAAAAAACTGCATGCCAGACTCGTCGAAGACTGGCCCGATATACGTCTCATTCGCATTTAACATCCCTTCCGGCGGCTTCACGCCTGACAGGTCGTTCAGATCGAAAACGATTGATTTGCCGTTGAACGAAACCCGATAGGATAAGCGGGCGAGTTTTTCGACTTTCACGCCCTCTTTCGCGCTTAAGTGACGGTAAGTCACCTCAGCGCCCGCCCGCCACAATGCATACTCCTCAAAATATCCGAAATTGACGAAGCCCGCGTCGCGGTCAGAGGCGTCGAGGCGAATGTTGCCGTGATAGGTGACGCCGCGATGGATGAAGCTGAAATAGTAGTAGTTTTCAGTCGGGTAAACCTTCACTCTCTCGGCCAGGCTGGCGAACACGTAACCGAAAACCGCAAGCGGGTCGGCAATGTCGAGCGGCGCCTCCCGCATCAAATCTTCTATGTAGCTCTGATGAGTCTTGAGCCGGGGCGCGGTGTCATCTGCGGCTATACTAGGACTGGTGGCAAGACATGCGAGACACGCCAGCAGATACGCGCGGCAATTTTTATTCATCTTGTTATCCCCGTTCCTTCCTCGACCCACTAGCTTTGGAAAACGATCCGCGCGGATTTATGGCGCAAAAAAGCGTAGCGTGCGCTTTCGTATGAAAGCGCACGCTACGCACTTGTTTGATCCTTGCCAGGTTACTCTGCTGGCTGAGGACGGACAGTGTCTGACGTAGCGGAGGCGGCGCTCTCGGCATAGTCGCCGCCGATAAAGCGTCCGAATATCCGCCAGATCAGATTGCCCAGATCGTCCATCACCACAAACACGGCTGGCACGAAGATAAGCGACAGCACGGTGGAGAAGATCAGCCCGCCAATCACCGCGATGGCCATGGGCGAGCGAAACTCGCCGCCAGCGCCAATGGCGAGCGCCGATGGCAGCATGCCGCCCACCATCGCAATCGTCGTCATAATAATAGGCCGCGCACGCTTTCGCCCTGCGTCGATAATTGCGTCATGCCGCTTGACGCCGCGGGCCACCTGTTCGATCGCGAAATCGACTAGCATGATCGAGTTTTTGGTCACGATGCCCATCAGCATGAGAATGCCGATGACGACAGGCATGCTGATTGGGCGCTCCGTGATGAGCAGTGCGAAAATCACTCCGCCGATAGAGAGCGGAAGTGAAAACAGGATCGTTACCGGTTGCAGAAAGCTGGCGAACAGGAGGATCAGCACGCCTAACATCATCATGATGCCCGCGCCCATGGCGAGCGCGAAGCTGCCGAACACCTCGCCCATCACTTCAGCGTCGCCGGACTGCTTCAGCACGACGCCCGGCGGCATATTTTTCGCCGTCGGCAAAGCAAAAACCTGCTCCACGGCGAGGCCAAGCGCATCCGTGCCGACCAGATCGGCCCCGATGATAACGCGGCGCTGACGGTCGTAACGGTCGATGGAGGATGGCCCTTGACCCAGCTCGATTGCCGCGACTGTCACCAGCGGCACGGCGGCGCCGCTGCCTGTTGGCACTTTAAGCGATTCCAGAATTTGATAATCCTGACGCGCCGCCTCATCCAGTTGTACGCGAATCGGCACCTGCCTGTCGCCCGCGTTGAACTTCGCGAGATTGGCGTCCACGTCGCCAATCGTGGCGATGCGGATCACTTCGGACACCGCCTCGGTAGACACGCCCAGTTCGGCGGCGATGGCCTCGCGCGGGCGGAACCGCATTTCCGGCCTATCGAGCGCTGAGTTGGTCACGACGTTGGCGAGTTCGGGAATGCGGCGCATTTCGCTGGCGATTTTCGAGGCTGACTCGGCCACCGCTTGAGAGTCGGATCCCGATACGATCAGCGAAAGTCCTCGCTCGCCGTTATCGTTGATGACCCAGGCGCGCACATCGGGCAGTTTGGCGATTGCCTGGGTCAGTTCGCGTTCGATTTCACGCTGGCTCAGTTCGCGGTCGCTCTTGTTGGTCAAATTGACCACGAAGGTTGCCTTGCGCACCTCCTCGCCGCCACCGTTGACGCCCAGAATGCGCCCGCCGTCGGTAAACACGCTTTTCACCTCCGAACGGCGCCGGATAACCTTGGTGATTTCGTCGCTTTGCTTCTGCATGTCGGAAAGTCTGGTGCCGGGGGGCAACTCTGCCGCGATCAGTATACGGTTAGCGTCCTCAGCCGGCAAAAACCCGGATGGAAGCAAGCCAACGGCTTGAATCGATCCAAAAAAGATAGCCAATCCGAGCGCCACGGTAACAAATCGGTGCTCGACTGACCAGGTGATGAGGCCCGTATACTTGCGCATCAGCCATCCATCCACAGGCTCCTCATGCTTAACATCGCGCATGAAGTAAGCAGCCATCATCGGCGTTATCAGCCGCGCAACCAGCAGCGAGAAAAACACCGCCGCCGCAACTGTTATACCGAACTGCTTGAAATATTGCCCCGCGATGCCGCCCATAAACGACACCGGCACAAACACTGCGATAATGGTGAGCGTGATCGCTATAACGGCGAGGCCAATTTCGTCCGCCGCCTCCAGCGCCGCTTTATACGGCGATTTCCCCATGCGCATGTGGCGCACAATGTTTTCGATCTCCACAATCGCATCGTCCACAAGAATGCCTGTCACGATTGTCAGCGAAAGCAGTGACACAAGATTGAGCGAGAAGCCAAGGCCGCTCATAGCCCAGAATGTCGGGAAAATGGACAGCGGTAGCGCAACTGCGGTGATGACCGTCGCACGAATATCGCGTAAAAACAGGAACACCACGATGATCGCGAGGATAGCGCCCTCGATAAGCGTGTGCATCGTCGAATCGTAGTTGCCGAGCGTGTAGGTGACAGTTGTGTCGATTACCCGCAGATTCACATCCGGTCGCTTCTTCGATATCTCCTTGATCTTTTCGGCGACCGCCGCCGAAACCACCGTGTCGCTGGCGCCTTTTGCCCGTAAAATGCCGAAAGCAACGACTGGCTCACCGTTTAGCCGCGCAAAATGTCGTGGCTCCTGAAAGCTATCGACAACTTCTCCGAGCTGATCCAGGCGCACCTTGCGCCCGGCAGGGAGCGTAATCGACATCGCCGCCATCCGCTCGACGGTCAAGGCGCCCCCAAGCGCGCGGATGGTCTGCTCCGAGCCGCCGATCTCGGCCCGCCCGCCAGCCAGATCGGTGTTAATAGAGCGAAGCTGCTCGTTAACTTCGCCAGCCGTAATGCCCAGCGCGAGCAGACGGTATGGATCGAGTGAGATGCGGATTTCACGCGTCACGCCGCCCACGCGCTTCACCTCGCCCACGCCACGCACGGTCTGCAACTCTCGCTGCACCACGTCATCCACGAACCATGACAGTTCTTCGAGCGACATTTGCGGCGCGGTGGCTGCATATGTCTCGATGGGGAGGCCAGTGATATCGACGCGCTGGGTGATCGGCTCTTCAATGGTACGCGGCAAATCCGAGCGGATGCGGGCGATAGCGTCCTTCACGTCGTTCAGCGCTCGATCCGTGTCGGTTTCCAACACAAACTCTGCCGCTGTTACCGACGCGCCGTCGGTCAGCGTTGAGCCCATGTGCTTAACGCCGACAACGGCCGATATTGCGTCCTCAACGCGCCGCGTGACCTGCGTTTCCAACTCCGATGGCGAGGCGCCGGACTGTGTTATCGTCACGGAGATGATGGGTATGTCGATATTGGGGAAACGTTCAATGGGCAGCATGCGAAAGCTCATCACTCCCAAAATCATGAGAATGATGAACAGCACCACTGACGGGATCGGCTGGCGGATCGACCAGGCGGAAATATTGAGACGCATTAGCGGGCCTCGCTCACGGCTGTTGTGTTGTTTAAAATCGGACGGACTCGGTCGCCATTGCGCAGCAGCGTGCCCGAGCGCGCGACGACCATCTGGCCCTCTGTAAGTCCTTCAAGAATCTCCACGCCATCGGCGGTGCGCAGGCCGAGTTTGACGCGGCGTGTCATAACCTTGCCGTCTTGCACCACCTGCACCGCCGCGCCATCCGCAGTGTACAGCACCGCGCTCGGCGGCACTCCCAAACCATCGCTTGACGAGGTTTCAATGACGCCGCGTGCGAACGCGCCGACACGCAATGCCGGATCGTCGCCAATGAAAATGCGCACCTTGCCGAGACGTGTGGCTTTATCCACCTCGGATGAAATCAGGCGGATTGTGCCCCGCCGCTCGTCAACGCCCGCAACGTTTATGATGGCGGAGCGCCCAAGCCGCAATTTTGGCAAGTAAGCCTCAGGAATTTCAGCGTCGAGTTCGATCTCGCCCTTGGTCACGATGCGGAACATCGGGTCGGAGGCGAGTGAGGCCATGGCGCCGAGCCGAGCGGTGCGGCGGGTAATAAGGCCGTCCGAGGGCGTTAGAATATCCGCGTAACTCAGGCGCACTTTCAATTCGCGGATTTGCGCCTCGATCTGCGTTTTCTCCGCCTGCGTAAGAATAAGTCCGTCTTTCGCCGATGTGACGCTAGCTACCGCTGTCCGGGACGCGGCCTCTCGCTCGTCGTATGTCGATTGTGTAGTTGCACCAGTTTTGATGAGGTCTTTGACGCGCACGAACGCCGCATCGGCCTGCTTCTGCGACGCCTCGCTCTGCACTATCAGGCTGCGAGCCTGTGCGATAGCGGCGTCGGCGCGCGCAACCTGCGCGGTTAGCTGCGCAAGCTGGGCTTCCAACGCGTTGCGGTCGAGCCTGGCGAGCACCTGTCCAGCCTTGACCCTGTCGCCTTCCTCGGCCAGCAGTTCGATGATGCGATAGCCCTCGATTTGCGGGCTAACCAAGACCTCCTCCCGAGCCACGATCGAACCCGTGACAAGGATTGTTTCCGTAAACGACGCCCTGCGCGCTTCAGCGACACTTACGGCGGGCAATTGCGACGGATCGACCGCTTTCGATTCCTGCGCCGCCGTGTCGGCGCGCGCAAGCGGCGCAAAAGCCGAAAGGAGAGCTAAAACCATGTAAGTCGTCACTCTACGCGGCATTGTCATTTTCCTTAAAAGCGGCCAAAGGGGTTGGCGGTATCGGGTTAATCAAAGTTGAAATCATCGCCATCAGCGCAGGCAATACCGAGCGCTGGTCGAAATTTGGATCGAGCGCCCGGTGCCAAAATAACCCATCGCCGATGACCGCGATGCACCGGGTCAGCGCCGCGCAGTCGACGATTGGGGCTATACGGCCTTCGGCTTTCACGCGTTGCAAAAGCTCCTCAAAGCTGCTCATAAGAAAACGGTCGGCGGCGCGCACATATTCGCCGACTTTTTCGTTGCGGGTCGCCTCGGCGCCAATTTCAATGTGCATCTGCAACTTGTGACGGGGATGGGCCATGCAATGCTCGGCGAACGCGCTCAGGGCGGCTAGAAAGTCTGGCGCTTCGGCAAGCATGGGGAAACGTGAGGCGAACTCCTGCGTTTCGCGCTCGCACAAACCGGCGATCAGATCTTCTTTCGAGGCAAAATAGATATAGAGCGCGCCAGCGCTAACCTCCGCGTCGCGGCAAATGTCCTGGATGCTGGTGCGATGGAAGCCGTTGCGCGCAAAGCAACGCTCGGCCGCATCGAGAATGCGGTCGCGGCGAGCCTGCTGAGTTTGTTCGTCGAGCTTTGGCATAACAAAATGAATGTTCGTTCTTTATGGTTTTGATTGTGTCGCCGATGCTGGTTCTTTGCAAGAAATTTCACCGTGAGGTAAAACATGTCGCAGGTCTGGGTAAAATATCAGCCGCGCGGCGCGTGTCTCGGGACATAGCCGTCATTGAGAGGCGGCTGCGGCCGCCATGGCGCTGCATCGCTGCTTCAGGCGCGAAAAGACTGGATTGCTTCGCTTCGCTCGCAATGACGTTGATTCTGATTTAGCACTAGCTCTAGCTCTTAAATTCTTGGAGTTTTTCGTGAAACGGCGAAAACTGATGACATGGATCTTGCTAACGCTCGGCGCTGTCATCGCGGGGCGCCTCGCCATCGCCATAACGGCTCCGCATACGCCAAAACTCATTATAGAGGGTTACCCGGCTGTGGTGTGGCCAGCGCGAGGTTCGTTCGCCGATGTTATTGGAGTGCAGGAAAATACGACTGGCGCGAGCGCCGTTGTCGCTAAAACCCTACCCGCCAACCTCGGGGATGAAATTGGCACAAGCGCTCTGCTGGTTTATCAACGCGGCCAGATTATGGTGGAGCATTACTCAGCCAAGTTCACCGCGCAAACCCGCTTCAATTCTTTTTCGATGGTGAAGAGCCTCGTCGGCGCCTTGGTTCTGAAAGCGCATGCGGAAGGTAAAATCAAGAGCCTTGACGATCCGCTAGGCGCATATTTGCCGAGCGCAGCCCCGGAGCTTCTCGCCACGCCGCTGCAAGCTTTCCTAGACATGAAAAGCGGGCTGGTCATGGAGCCAGACGCTACGGAGGGGATGAAACCTCTGAAAGTGAGCGCGGGCAAAATATACTCGCGGCGCTTCATGGGCGACGATTTATCGGATGCTGAGGTGCGCCAAGGCGCCTACACCGATCACGCCAGACACGACGTGCTTGACCGGCCCGGCGAAGCGTTGCAAGGCCGGTTTGTATATTTCCTCGGAAGCGGCGGGCAAATGACCTATGTTATGCCCGAGAAAGGCCTCGTAGTCGTCCGCTTTGCCGAACGTATAACGCCTTTGCACTCGCTGCTCTATAATCTCTCCCGCGCCGGAATGATTGCAAACTGAGCTACGCGCGCGGCTTGACCAAAATTCCGCCTGTTTGCGGCGCGCTTACGCCGGTGGTGCCGGGGAAACTGAGCGGCAGGCCATACAAAGAGCGCACCGCCAGATAGGCGAACGCCTGCGCCTCAATGGCCTCGCTGCGCCAACCCGCCTCATCGCCAGTGATGATATCTGCCTGGATAACGCGCCGGATGACCTCGACCAGCGCGGGGTTATGGGCGCCGCCGCCAATGAGCACCCAGCGTTTGGGCGATGCGGGAAACTGTTTGGCGGCATGAGCAAGCGCGGCGGCGGTGAAAGCGGTGAGCGTCGCAGCGCCGTCCTCCACGCTTAAGCTTTCGACTGGCTGCAAAGAAAACGCGTTGCGGTCGAGCGATTTTGGCGCTGGCGCGGTGAAATAAGGGTGACGCAGCATTTCCTCCAGAGCAAGCTGGCTGACAACCCCTGAACGCGCGGAGTCACCATCTTTATCCATCGCGGCGCCTGTGCGGCGCAACATCCAGTCGTCGATCAGGGCGTTGCCGGGGCCGGTGTCGAAGGCGAGCAGCGCTCCGTCCTCGCCGATCCATGTGGCGTTAGCGACGCCGCCGAGATTGACGACGGCAAGCGGTCGCGGCAAATCCGCCATGTCGGCAAGCGCGCGATGATACGCTGGGGCGAACGGGGCGCCCTGACCTCCCGCCGCCATATCGTCCGCGCGAAAATCGTAAACGACCGGCGCGCCAATAGCGTCCGCCAGCTTTTGACCGTCGCCGAGCTGCACGGTGAGGCCCCGCTCAGGTCGATGAATAACTGTCTGGCCGTGAAAGCCGATAACGCCAATATCCTGCGACCGCAGATTATGCGCCTTCAAGAACTCGTTTACCGCTCGCGTGTGTTTTTCCGTTAAAATGCTTTCCGCGACTGCGATAATACCCGAGCGATCGCCGCGCCGCTCGATGCCCTTGGCGTCCAACATCGCTTCGCGCAGCAGAACGCGCTCCTCAGGGCTGAACGGCGCTTCGCCCACCGGCCCGAATTCGAGAATGCTTTCACCGTCGGTTTTCAGGATCGCCAGATCGATGGCGTCCATCGAGGTGCCGCTCATTAGCCCGAGCGCCATGAGTGCGCCGCGTTCGCTCGTTTCTATGCCCGCCCCCAGCTAGAAAAAGTGCATACTCTTAGGGAAAAATGGTACATCCCGCGTCCAAATGTGAAATGCATGTCCTCACCAACAAAAGCAAGCGCGACCACCATGAGCACGGGCGACTTCAAGTCTGAATTTTTGCAAGATCTGCATAGCCGGGGATACATCAACCAGGTGACCAATGCGGCGGCGCTCGATGCGGCGGCGGCGAAAGGCGCGATCACAGCTTATATCGGCTTCGATTGCACGGCGCCCAGCCTGCACGTGGGCAACCTGATTGGCATCATGATGCTGCGCCGCCTTCAGCAGACCGGGCACAAGCCCATCGTGCTGCTGGGCGGCGGCACGACGAAGATCGGCGATCCATCCGGCAAGGACGAAAGCCGGAAAATGCTCACGCAAAAGGATATCGAGGCGAACAAGGCAAGCATTGGCCGCGTGTTCGCGCGCTATCTGACATTTGGCGATGGGCCGACGGACGCAATGGTCGTCGATAATGACGACTGGTTGAAAAAGCTGAGTTACATCAAATTCCTTCGCGATTACGGCCCGCACTTCACCATCAATCGCATGCTGACCTTCGACAGCGTAAAGCTCCGGCTGGAGCGCGAACAGCCGCTAACTTTCCTCGAATTCAACTACATGCTGCTCCAGGCGTATGACTATCTGGAACTCAACCGGCGCTTTGACTGCACACTGCAAATGGGCGGCTCCGATCAATGGGGCAACATTATCAATGGCGTCGAGCTGACGCGCCGGGTGGATAACCGCGAAGTGTTCGGCCTCACGACCGCGTTGCTCTCCACGTCATCCGGCGCGAAGATGGGCAAAACCGCCAAGGGCGCGGTGTGGCTGAACGCCGATAGCCTCAGCCCATACGATTACTGGCAGTTCTGGCGCAACGCCGCGGATGCCGATGTCGGACGTTTCCTGCGCCTCTACACCGACTTGCCGCTAGATAAGATCACCCGGTTGGAAGCGCTTCAGGGCGCGGAAATCAACGAGGCGAAAAAGGTGCTGGCGACTGAAGCGACCTCGCTTTGCCATGGCCGTGAGGCAGCGGACGAAGCGGCCGAAACCGCGCGGCGTGCATTTGTGGATGGCGATGCGGCGGAAGGCTTGCCGACAATTGAAATCGCGAAAGCCGAACTGACGGAGGGTGTGAGCCTCCTGCACATACTGACGCGGGCAGGGCTTGCGGCATCGAACGGCGAGGCCAAGCGCCTGGTGCAGGGAAACGGAGTCCGCATCAACGACGAACCGGTGAGCGATGAGCGTCGCAAGCTGAACGCAGACGATCTGCAAAATGGCGTTGTAAAGCTCTCACTCGGTAAGAAACGGCACGCGCTGTTAAAATCGATGTAAAGATTACGTTCACCAACTGCAGCTCTTGCTCCGCCGTGTAGCGATCGGACGCAGCGGCAATGTCCGCCTGCCCGGCAAAAAGCGCTGTTTGACCCGTTTCCGTGCCTTTCGCGAAAATCGCAAAACTTTCACGCTTTTCTCCGGCCACCGAAACGTCGATGACAATGCTGCCCTCCTTGCCTTGCCTCGTCTGACAAGTCGCGCGGGGGATGCTAAGGCACCAGCTTTCCACCAGCTTCGGGGTGAGAAGGCTATTCATGGTGTTGAAGCCGTGAATTGCGATAATGTTGTCATTGGCTTTTGCATGCAGAGCAAAGACCACTGCGCACATAAGAAGTAACAGCTTGAAGAGTCGCATTTATCACTCCGTAAATAGGAGAATAGCTGCGACTAATGACATTTTAATAAAACTTCAGCTACTGTTTAAGCCGTCGCCTCGCGCAAAAGCTTATCCACCACGGCGGGGACGATTTGCGTCGCGGGGCCATGCACCCCCTGATGAAAGAGCGTTACGCCCTCGGATGGCTCCAGATTCAGCTCGATGGTGCGCGCGCCCGCATGCCTCGCCAGCGCCACAAAACCGGCGGCGGGATAGACGGTGCCGCTCGTGCCGATGGACAAAAACAGGTCGCAACTGGAAAGCGCAGCACCGATACGCTCCATATGATAGGGCATTTCCCCGAACCAAACGACATCGGGCCGCATCTGTCCTTCCGAGCCGCATGACGGACATTTGCTTGTCATGGCGATATCTTCAAATCCCCAATCGTGCCGCTCCTTGCAAGCGCTGCACAGCGCCCTTAAAATTTCGCCGTGCATGTGGATCAGGTTGCGCGCGCCCGCCATCGAATGGAGCGGGTCGATGTTCTGCGTCACGATCAGCACGTTTCCGGGATAATACTGCTCAAGCCTGGCGAGCGCGATGTGAGCGGCGTTGGGCTTTACGGCGGCATTGCGACGGCGGCGCTCGTTGTAGAAATCCAGCACCAGCGCCGGATTGCGCATATAGCCCTCAATCGTCGCCACATCCTCGACCTTATACTTTTCCCAAAGTCCGTCGGCGTCTCGAAATGTTGCGAGGCCCGATTCCTTTGAAAGCCCTGCGCCCGTTAAAATGACGATATGCTGATATGCAGCCATGTGTTTTTTCTCGCTAATGATCTAAATAAAGCACAACACGTTGCAATAATGACGAACTTATAAGGAGTCGGAGAAGAATGGCGAATCGGGTTGAAGCTTACGCGCATCTCGCAGGACAAACATTACGCACAGGCTGGTATGCCGCTATTGTCAGCGCACTCGCTGCTGCCGCACGCCGGACGGGCAACCTGCCTGCGCCATACACGCCGACCAGACCAGCGCCACAGCGAGGCGAGCTTTTCCGCGAGGTGCTCCAGCTTCAGAAGCAGGATGCCGATAATGTTAGAAACGGGATTTATCCAGCTCCCATCAACGACGAGTCTTTTGTAAAGCACATAGCGGCGCTCCGGATGCTGTTTGCCGATTTGCCGCGCTCGAATGAACGCCGTGAAGCTGGCCGCGGCGAAGAGGCTGCGCAATTGCCTCAGGCCGCTGGCCTCCCGGAATATTATACCCGCAACTTCCATTACCAGACCGATGGCTATTTGAGCGCGGAGTCGGCCAAGCTTTACGATATTCAAGTGGAAACGCTGTTCCTTGGCTCAGGCGCGGCCATGCGGCGTCAGGGGCTGCCGCCAATCGCCGAGTTTGTGCGAGGCAAGGATCAGCGCACGCTTTCGCTGGTGGATGTGGCGTGCGGCACCGGGCGGTATTTGGAGCAGATCGCACAGGCGTTTCCGGCTATGCCTCTTACTGGCGTAGACTTGTCGGCGGCCTATGTGGATGAGGCGACCGCATACCTCGCCGGGCGCCGCAATGTCAAAGTAATGCAGGGTAATGCCGAATCCCTGCCGCTGCCTTCGGAAAGCCAGGACATCGCCACCTGCGTTTTCCTATTCCATGAATTGCCCCACGATGTGCGGCGAACTGTTGTGTCCGAGATCGCCCGCGTCTTGAAGCCCGGCGGACTGTTCGTGTTCATCGATAGCCTTCAGTGGGGCGATCGTGAGGGTTATGACGGCCTGCTCGAAGGCTTCCCGCAACGCTTTCACGAGCCTTATTACGAGAACTATCTAGGGGATGATATGGCCGCGCTTTTCGCCTCTAAAGGGTTAACGCCGGTGCAAAGTTTCAACGCTTTCCTATCCAAGGTTGTGGTTTGCCGCAAGCCCCTGGATGCGGCCCACGTGCAATGATCCCTGTTTATATCGCGCTCGCCGCGCTGGCGGGCGCGCTTTTGCCATTTCAAGCGCTCATCAACGCCCGCATCGCTGCGCAGTTAAGCGGCGGGCCGATGATGGGCGTGCTGGTCAATTTCGTGGTCGGCACGGCTGCAGTATCGCTCGCGCTTATAGTCATGCGCGCTCCCTTCCCCGCCATGACGCAAATAACCTCCGCGCCGTGGTGGGCGTGGATTGGCGGGCTTATGGGGGCATTTTTCGTGCTAACGGCCACGCTCACAGTTCATAAACTTGGAGCGGCTGGATTGTCGGCGGTCATTATCGCCGGCCAACTCATCAGCGCGCTTGCGCTCGACCACTTCGGCCTGTTTGGCTCATCGAACGGCCTTACAGCATCCCGCGTCGCGGGGGCTGCGTTCCTGCTCGTCGGCGTCTATCTCATACTGCGCCCAACAGCTTGAATGATTTGAGGGCCGAAGCGGAGGGCCGTCTCGCCCAGCACAGCGCCGGTTATAAGGAGAAAAATCCATAGCAGCAGCTTGCGAAAGCCTCGTCCATAATTGGCGCGAACGCGCACTTCTATCGTCTGGTCGGGCATCACCACGTCGCCCGACATGCCATTATCATCGATGCTACGGGCCGAGGCGACGAGCTGAAGGCGCCGCGCCCCTGAAGCTGTTGGGGTTAAGGTCCAGCGCCAGCGGCCAAACCGTTCGGTTTCGAGAAAACTCGGGCGGTCGAAAATCCATTGGGTCTCGGCCGACACCGTTTCAATCGTGAAACCTCCATCGGGCGCCTTCAGCGTCACAGTCATCGCCCGCGTTACGATCACGTCGTGGGCGTCCGCCGCGCTCTGCCCCTGTAAATCCTGGAATAGCGCGACAGTTTCCTCGCGCGAAATGCGCACTTCTATCAGCGCCGCGCCGCCCTTGCGCATTTTGCGCGGTATGTTTTCCGTCAGCTTGCCGCTCGCTTTGCTAACCACCAGCGCGCGGGCAGCGCTTACCGGTTGTGGCTGTTCGGGGGATGTAGCGGGCCTAACATTGTCGAGTGCGTTGCTCAATTTTCGCGCGTAACGAGGCGGTGGCGACGGCTGCATTACGGGAGCGAAAGCTGCGACGTTGAAAGGGGTTTCGGATTGCGGCTGACTCTTGACCTGACCATTGTGGCGCTGCTCGGGCCGGAGAGACGCAGGCGGAACATGACGCGCTGGCGCGGGTGCTGGCTTGTTCACATCTTTCAAACCGCGATCTTGGCGATCGTGCATTTGACGGGAGTTCGACAGCATATCTTCGAGTTTGGGTTCGCTGAACGACCTGGGTGAAGCAGCCCGCGATGAGGATGGCGCATCGGGCGCGGGCGCTTCCCGGTATGGCGCATGTTTGCGTTTACTGCGATTGGCGTAAATCCAGCCCATGGCTTGCGAAACGCCAAGGCCATACTGGCGGAGGAGACCAGCCGCCACGCTATCGCTTTCCGTGGTCAGCGCCGCGACGACAAATGCCCCATCAACTTCGGCATACGATTTTCCGGCGCCCGACGTCGCGATTTGCAAAATCCGGTCAAGTTTATAGCTCGGGCGGAGATCCGTGTTCCCCGGCGCATATAACGTCGAGAGAAAGCGGTTTACGACATCGGCGGCGCGGGCGCGAAGCGATTCAATATCCGCATTGACGTCGCGCAAAAGCAGCACTGCGTCCTGATCGTCCATAAGCGCCAGTAGCAAATGCTCCAGCGTCACATACCGATGGGAGCGCTGCTGCGCGAAAGCGGCGGCGCGGCGCAGCGTCATGATCAGCACAGGTGATTGCGGCGCGGTGGCCGACAGTCCAGCAGTGTCATTCATATGCGCACTCACAAACTGACTGCCATTCCATACATAAAATGAATTCAATCCGGTGTAATAAATAAAACTGTAATTAAATTCTACAGCAAAACGATGGCAGCAATTGACAGTGGCAATTTTACCTCAGCAACCTGTGGCTATGGTATTTTCCGTCTGGCCAACAGCGGGGCCACGAGGCATAAATAATAAAAAAGGGGCAAAATGACCGGTATCTTAGAACAACAGCCGCCTGAAACCTTACCGCCCTTGCGCCACGCTGAAATTCTGGCTGAAGCGCTTCCCTTCATGCAGCGTTACGACCGCGAGATTGTGGTTGTCAAATACGGCGGCCACGCCATGGGCAACTCGCAGTTGGCGGAGGATTTCGCCCAGGACATTGTGTTGTTGGAGCAATCTGGCGTAAAGCCAATCGTGGTGCACGGCGGTGGCCCGCAAATCGGCGCAATGCTTGAAAAGCTCAAAATCAAAAGCGAATTTGCCGACGGCCTGCGCATCACCGATGCGGCCACGGTCGATATTGTCGAGATGGTTCTGGCTGGCTCGATCAACAAACAGATCGTTGCCGAGATCAACCGCATGGGCGGCAAAGCGTGCGGCATCTCCGGCAAAGACGGCAATCTGATGATCGCCAAAAAGCTGGAGCGCACCGTGCGCGATCCATCGTCAAACATCGAACGCATCATCGACCTGGGCTTTGTCGGCGACCCGGAGACGGTCAATCCGCACATTTTGGATGTCATCACGGCGGGCGACATGATCCCGGTGGTGGCGCCTATTGGCGTTTCGAGCGACGGCGTGACCTATAACATTAACGCCGACACCTTCGCCGCCGCCATCGCGTGCGCTATGAAAGCGAAGCGCCTGCTGCTGCTGACCGACGTGCCCGGGGTGCTCGACAAAAACGGCCGGCTGATCGACCAGATCACCATCGCCGAAGCACGCGCGCTCATGATCGACGGCACCATTTCGGGCGGCATGATTCCTAAGGTCGAAAGTTGCATCGAGGTGATCGAGGCGGGCGTCGAGGGCGTCGTTATCATCGATGGCCGTGTGCCGCACTGCGTGCTGTTGGAGCTGTTCACACAGCACGGCGCGGGCACGCTATTTGTACGCGGCTAACGATATTAAAATCGGCGACGCTGAGATGACAAATGACTATTTGACGGGCGAAACGCCGCTGGGGCCAGCGAGACGACTCCGGCTAGCCGCAGTGAAGCGTTGGCTTGCGTCCACCGCACACTACGCCGCCGATCTGGCGCTCCCGCCAGTGTGCATCGCCTGCCGCTCCCCGCTTGATGCGCATGGGGCGCTATGTCCGCCGTGCTGGTCCGGCATTGAGTTCGTGCGGACGCCGCTGTGCTACCGGCTAGGCGTGCCGCTGCCATTCAGCGACGGCGCCATCACGATTTCCGCACAGGCGCTGGCCGATCCGCCGGTTTTTGCCCGCGCTCGCGCCGCGACCATTTACACCGGCGTCATGCGCCGCCTCGTACATGCGCTGAAATACGAGGACCGGCACGAGGCGACGCGCTTTCTGTCGAGGCTCATGGCGGAGGCGGGGCGCGAATTGCTGCGCGATGCCGATGCGCTCATCCCTATCCCTTTGAGCCGGACGCGGCTGCGCACGCGCCGCTTTAATCAATCCGCTGAACTGGCGCGGTGCCTTAGCCGAATCTCTGGCATGACCTTCGAGCCGCTCGCGCTCATCCGCAACCGCGATACGGCGAGCCAGGTGGGGTTAACGCTCGACAGGCGACGCGCGAACGTTGCAGGTGCTTTCGCCGTGCCTCCACGCTGGCGCAGCCGCGTTGAGGGGCGCAGCATTGTGCTTGTCGATGATGTCATTACCACAGGCTCCACGGCGAACGCCTGCGCCTCCGCGCTCCTCGCCGCTGGCGCGGCTTCGGTGGACGTGCTGGCTCTTGCCCTTGTTTCCGGGCCACCCAATTTCTATGATCGTTAAACCTTTGAGCGCAGAACAGGAACATATGGCAGACATTACTATCTACACAGGCTTGTTTTGCGGGTACTGCGCACGGGCGAAAGCGATGCTGACGAAAAAGGGCGCGACGTTCACCGAGATTGACGTTTCCGCCAGCTCGCAAAAGCGCGAGGAAATGGTGGCGCGCGCCGGTGGCCGCCAAACCGTGCCGCAAATTTTCATCGGAGACCGTCATGTCGGCGGTTCTGACGACCTTCAGGCGCTTGATGCAAAAGGTGAACTGGACAGCCTGCTCGTAAGCTGAGATCATTCCGGGTTGAGAGCGCCTCGAAGGATTAAAGATTATGGCGGCAGATGTGACGTTCCGGGCGGGCCTCGTGCAAATGCGCTCAGGCCGCGATCAAGCGCAAAATATCGAACAGGCCGTAACGCTTATCCGTGAGGCGGCGGCGGGCGGCGCGCAGTATGTGCAGACGCCTGAAAACACCGCGCTGATGGAGCGTGACACTGAAAAACTGCTTGCCACCTTGCGCTCAGAGCCGGAAACCGAAGCTCTCATAGAGTTCTGCCGTCTAGCCGACGAACTCGAAATCTGGCTGCATGTCGGCTCGCTCGCGATCCTGGTAGGCGAAGGACGCGCGGCGAACCGCTCGTTTCTCATTACTCCCAAAGGCGCCATCGCGGCGCGCTACGATAAAATTCATATGTTCGACGTGGATTTGCCCGGCGGCGAAACACACCGCGAGTCCACAACATATCAACCCGGCACGCGCGCCATATTGGCGAAATTACCGTGGGGCGTGCTCGGCATGACCACGTGCTACGATTTGCGCTTTCCCGAGCAGTTCAAAGCGCTCGCCATGGCAGGGGCGAGTTTTATCACTGTGCCCTCCGCTTTCACGAAACAAACGGGCGAGGCGCACTGGCATATCCTGCTGCGAGCGCGCGCGATTGAGACCGGTAGCTATATTCTGGCGGCGGCGCAGGGCGGACGGCACGAGGCCGGGCGCACGACGTATGGCCACAGCCTGATCGTGTCCCCTTGGGGTGAAATTCTAGCGGAGGGCGGAACCGAGCCAGGGGTTTTTATCGCGGATATCACTCCCGCGAAAGTTTTAGAAGTGCGCGCGCGAATTCCCGTCCTCTCGCATGTCACGCCCTTCGATTTGGGCATGGCGGGAGACGGGGCTTGATTAAATACAGTTTGCGCTGCGGGGCGGGCCATGACTTCGAGGGATGGTTCCAAAGCTCGGCAGCATACGACGCGCAAGCTGACGAGGGCTTGCTCACCTGCGCAGTTTGCGGCGTGCGGCAAGTCGCCAAAGCGCCAATGGCGCCGCAGATCATGAAACGCAGCACCGCCGCCGTCGCCCCGCCCGAAGTGATGAAAGCTCTGCGCGAGATGCGCGCCGCCGTCATCAGACAGTCTGAAAACGTGGGCGAGAAGTTTGCGGAAGTAGCGCGCAAAATCCATTATGATGAAGCCCCAGCCCGCAGCATCCGCGGCCAGGCGTCAATGGCCGAGGCGGTAGAGCTGCGCGAGGAGGGCATCGAGGTAATGCCCCTCCCAACCTTGCCCGAGGATCAGAACTAACGTCGCGTGCATAAAACTGGACGCTGGCCGTCTTCGCGAAGTGGCTATTGCCGCCGTGGCGATCCATCGCCTTTTTAGGCGCGAAAGCCTGAATTTATTCGATTCGCTCGCAGACGTGAATGCCGGGTTTGCGCTGGCTGTTCTAGGAATTTGCGGCGGCGGCGAAGTAATTCACAGCCACATCGTCCGACATGCGCCATTGGCCGGAAAGAGCGTTGAACACGCATCCGCGCGCTTCGATCCACATCAACCCCGCGTCCCCGCACGCGGCCTCAAGCTCGGCAGGCGTGATAAATTTCTCCCAGCGGTGGGTGCCTTTGGGGAGCCATTGCAGCACGTATTCCGCGCCGACGATTGCGAACGCATAGGATTTGGCGGTGCGGTTGATAGTGGATAGGAGCAGCAGGCCGCCGGGCTTCAGGATCGCCGCGCAGTCGCGAATGAACGCGCTGGCGTCGGGCACGTGCTCGACAACTTCCATGGACACAACAATGTCGAAGCTTTCGCCGTTTCGCGCCAGATCGGCGGCCTTGCCCGCAAGGTAACGGATGGTTAGTCCTTGACCCCCCGCGTGCTGCTGCGCCACGTCTATGCTCTCGGGCAATGGATCGATGCCCGTCACCTGCCCGCCGAGCCGGGCCATCGGTTCGCACAACAGTCCGCCGCCGCATCCAACGTCGGCGATGGAAAGTCCGGAGAATGGTTTCAAACTGCGCGCGTCGCGCCCAAAGTGGCGTGCGGCATGATCGCGAATAAACTCCATGCGCACCGGCCCTAACGCATGCAGCGGCTTGAACTTGCCGTCCGGTTTCCACCAATCGGCGGCGGCGGCGCGAAAAGTCGCCAGCTCGCGCTCATCCAGCCCGGACGAGTTTTTAATATCAGCGTTCATTGGAAGCATAAGGACTTTAACCCGGGTGCTTGTCAACACAGAGCCATTTGTCATGCAAATGGTGATACTGGCGCTACGAGCAAGCCGACTCGCATTCATTGCCTAAAGTTCATAACGCAAACGTGACCAAATCCTTTTCACTCCGACTGTAACGCTATAAAGATGAGTCTGAAGCCTTTTTGTTAGGCGTCGGGACTTTAAAATCATCTGGTGCACTATGTGCGGATAAAAGACACACGGAAATTGCCATGGAAATGCATCAAGTCCGTTATTTTCTCACCCTTTGCGATACGCTGAATTTTACGCGCGCATCCGAGCAGTGCAATGTCAGCCAGCCATCCCTCAGTCGCGCTATCCGGTTGCTGGAAGAGGAGTTTGGCGGGCCGCTGCTTTATCGCGAGCGCGGCAACATTCATCTTTCCGAACTGGGTCAGATCTAACTGGGTCAGATCGTGAAGCCGTACCTCGATCAGCTTTACATGCAAGCCGAAAATGCCAAGCGCCAGGCGCAAGATTATTCGAGGCTGAATAAAACGCCGCTTCGGATCGGCCTGATGTGCACGATAGCGCCGAACGAGTTGCTCGATTTCGTCCGCGCCATTCATGTCGGCCATCCCGGAATTATTTTGCAGGTCATTAGCAATACGGCGGTGAAGCTGCACGAACAGTTGCTCAACGGGGAGGTGGAGGCGGCCATTTATGCTCTGCCGCGCGACGGTCTTGGCGAGCGGGTGCACTATATGCCGCTCTACCGTGAACCGTTTATGATTGTGGTGCATCCGGAAGATCCGCTGGCGGGAAATGAAAGCATCAGGCCGACAGACCTTGAAGGCGCCAAATATTTGTCCCGCATCAACTGCGAAATGAGCATTCCAGCGGATAAAATTTTTGACGATCAGAACGTCACTTGCTCGACAATTTATGAAAGCGAGCACGACGACTGGATTCAGGCAATGGTCGCCGCCGGTCTGGGTTTTGCGTTCATGCCGCGTTCCAGCGTCAATCATCCCGGGGTGGTGGCGAGACTTATGGTTATTCCAGAAATCTGGCGCGATGTGATGCTGGTTACGGTGCGTGGACGGCCGCATTCTCCCGCCCTGGGCGTGGTCGTCGCCGAAGCCATGCGCTCACCCTGGAATGGCCGCACGGCGATTGCGGTCGAGGAAATGCGCAAGACGCCCGACACCGACCATCCACCGCAATAAGGGCGCCTATTATCACGCCCTCGCTTTCGGCAACCATGCTGGAGCCGGGGAGACGTTGTCCCAACTTTGCCGAGCGACTTTTCCAAAGCGAGCAAGCTTATCGGAGCTTGACCGTAAACGCTAGTTGGCTGCGTGGAGCGGGTTCGTCTGGACCTTAGCCCAGCTGCCTACCTGGACGGCATCCCCGCGTTCTATGACCTTGCCCGCATTGAAAACCGCGTTCTAGTCAGGCTGCTGGAAAAGAATCGGTTACGCAGAAGAAAGCACAGATCAAGCGCACCGTGATCTACGTGCAAATTTCGCCGCATTGGCGGACGTTATAGAACGCAGCATTCGAGGAGAACAGTTTCATGAACAGCAGACAGTTCGCCGCACGGGTTGACCAGGTCGCCAAAGCGTTTGCTACTGCTGAAAGTACCTCGCATGCGCCGGTTCTTTTGTCCTTGGCTGGTTTTCTGCGTACAGCATCTCTATTCAGGATATTGGCAAACAACCCGCCGTATCCTGGAAACGTGTAGAGGCCACGGAAATTGTTACGGTGGCCGAAGCCTCATCAGCCTGCACAGCAGCCTTGCATTTGTGTGAGGCTTTAGATGCGGAAAAAACCATCGCCACGGACTTGAGAGCGCTTATGAAGTTTTTTCCGCCAACCGTAGCGCAACGCTCGAACAGCTTAAACTGCGCTTAAAGTAAACATTATGGATCAATATCTCCGTAGCCTTAACGCCGCTCGTGGCGACCCTAGTTTCGAAGCGGTGTTCGCGATGCTGAGCAGCGACAAGAGAGTAAAGCAAACGGAGGCAGCCGCTATTGCTTCGGCCGTTGTCGCCCCTACAGCGAAGAGCGCTAAGAAAGCGGACTCCTTGCGCCGTATAAAGTCCAGGCATGACAACCGCGTAGACTCGCTTCACAAGCGCTAGCTTCTACGCGGCAAATCGGCGGTCTAAGCCACTTTCGCGCGCCGCCCGAACAGCAGCGCGACCGCAAAGCCCGCCACAAAGCCGCCGATGTGGGCCATGTAGGCCACGCCGCCTGTGTCGGCTTTCTGCGACAGCGAGCCGAGAATGCCGGTGAATTGCAACAGGAACCAGAAGCCGATGGCGGCGATGGCGGGCAGGTACACAATTCCCGCCTGGGTGAGCAGACGCACTTTTCCCTGCGGGAACAGCAGGATGTAAGCGCCGAGCACGCCCGCGATGGCGCCGGACGCGCCGACGTTCGGGATGTTGGAGCCGGGGTTGAACGCCGTCTGCGCCAAAATCGCCGCCAGGCCCGTGCCGATGTAAAATAGCACATAGCCGAAATGGCCCAGCCGGTCCTCGATATTGTCGCCGAACGTCCAGAGATATACCATATTGCCAAGAATATGCGCGATGCCGCCATGCATGAACATGGAGGAAATCAGCGTCACCGCCTCATCGCTTGGATTGCTTAAAAACTCCCTCGGGATGTACGCCCATTGCCGTGTGAACGCCTCGCCGCCTTGCGTCTGCATGAAAAACACGGCGGCGTTAATGGCGATAAAGAGGTAGGTGACAAAAGGGAAGGACCTGCTTGCGGTGTTGTCGTCGCCGATCGGAATCATGCTGGCCCCACAAATAAAATGAGAAAATTAAAGTCTTTGCGACAACGCATTTAGCCCATGCGAGTTCCTTGAACGCAAGCTTGACCTACGCCCGATAATCAACGTTTACATTTCACTGTTACAGCACAGCCAATTCTAAGCCCGAACCCGATTTGATTAAATCAATAAAATCGGGTGAATCGGCTCTAGATCATAATGTAGAGACGGATTCAGATTTGAGACTGGATCGTAGAGCGCTTCAATCTCAAATCATCCGGCTTTCGGGCGCAAAGGAAAAAATATGGCGAGCGAGTGGATTGAAACCATTGTCAACTTCGCCAAAACCAACGAAGAATGGATTTTGCCAATCGCATTCGCGGTATCAGCGTCGGAAGCGATTATCGGTCTTTCGATTTTTATCCCGTCAACAGCAATATTCGTCGTGCTCGCGTCTGTTGGCGGGTTTGCCGGTCAGAACCTGTTCGCACTATGGCTCGCAGTCGGTGTCGGCGCGGCGGTGGGCGACTGGCTGTCTTATTTAATGGGATATTATTTCGAACAGCCGCTGCGCAGCATGTGGCCGCTATCGCGCAGGCCGCAACTTATCGACGAGGGGCGCGTTTTTTTTGAACGCTGGGGCGTGCTCAGTCTTTTCGTCTGCCGTTTCCTGTATACAGCGAGGCCCATCGTGATGTTGACGGCAGGGATTGTCAGGATGCCCCAGTTAAAGTTCATAGTCGCAACTCTTGTCTCGGCGTTGTTTTGGGCGGCGATTATTCTCACGCCAGTCACCTATGGCGCACGCTGGCTCTCGGACTATTTATAGAGGTGCGCTGTGAAACCTAGCAATCGCTCCTAGATATACAGTGTAAGGAAGGAGAGCACCATGCTTGATGTGATAAACCGTTTCGTGTTTGGGCGCGACCGCGTGCGCTGGCTGTTGCCCAAGATTGGCGCGGTTCTCAAGCAGCATTTCGGCGCTAGCGGTAATTACACCGCGGGCCAGGTCAAGCGCGCGCTAACCGAGACGAACGCCGCCATTGATCTCCACCCACTTATCTATGCAACGGCATGTATCGAGGAAGAGTTTTTAAAAGCGCAGCCTGATCTCAACGCAGAGGATTACAAAACCCTTCGCGCCGAAACGCTGAAAATCCTGGATTTGCCGCACTCCAATTTGAGCATGCGCCTGTTTATGCAGCGCCATAGCGCCGAAATTGGCAACTCCGGCGAGGGCGGCGCAGTCTGATCCCGCTTGCATTGCCGGATGCATCGCGCTTGACAGCACTGCATGCGCGCGTCTAAGCGCAGGTCATCGCCTCGTTCCAGCCGGATATCTTCAGCGTGCAGCTTTTTACGGGCATTCTTACCAGCATCACCTTGCCGATTTTGCTGCTCGTAGCGCTTGGCTACGGCGTTCAGAGCCGCGCCAAATTCGACCTGGCGACGCTGTCGAAGCTTCAGATTTATGTGCTGATCCCTTGCGCCATTCTGCATTTCCTCGTGTCGGCGCGGCTTCCGCTCGGCGATGCGCTGCCGACAGTGTGGTTTACAGTTCTGCAATTCGCCGCGCATTTCGCTGTAGGGTGGGCGCTGGCAGTAGCGTTTGGCGTGACAGGCCCGGCGCGCACAATTCTGGCGCTGGTTCCAGGCTTCAATAACTCCGGCAATTACGGATTGCCGCTCATCCAGCTTACCTTTCCGCCGGATTACCTGCTGCATCAAACCATCGTGCTGTCGATGCACATGGTGCTGCTCGCCTCAGTCGGGCTGTGGATGATGGCGCGGCATTCGGAGGAAAAGCCGAAGTTTCTGCAGACCGTGTTCGCCACCCCAATGATCCCGGCCGTAGCGCTGGGGCTTGCCCTGAAGGGCATGGACGTGACGCTGCCCGTGGCGCTCGCCATCCCCCTCATGCTGATGGGCGAGGCGTTCACGCCGCTGGCGCTGTTCCTGCTGGGCGCGCAACTTGCTGGCGTTACCGCGATAGGCGAGCGTGGGCCACTGGCGCTCGGGTTGATGCTGAAACTCATCGCGGCGCCCGCCATCACCTGGGGGCTGTCCATGTTGTGCGGCTTCTCGGGCGAACTCACTGCGCTGTTCGTGCTCGGCTCGGCAACGCCTGTCGGCGTGATGGTCGCCGTATTCGCCGCGCGCTACAATACGGCGCCCGCGCTCACCGCCTCGACCGTGTTCATCTCGACGGTGCTGAGCGCGCTCACTGTCACCGCCTGGATTTTTGTCATGCAAATGGCCGGGTTGATGCCAGCCATGCCTGCGCCATAGCATACTTTTTGTCATCGCCGGGCTTGACCCGGCGATCCAGTTTCTGTTGATTACGTGAGATTGGATACCCGGGCCAAACCCGGACATGACGAAAGTGGAGACCACGGCGATGATCGATCTGCACACCTGGAGCACACCGAACGGGCGCAAGGTTTCCATTTGCCTGGAGGAAATGGGGCTGCCTTACACGGTGTTCCCGGTGGACATCACCAGAGACGAGCAGTTCCGGCCGGAGTTTCTAGCCATCGCGCCGAACAACCGCATCCCCGCGATTGTGGATCATGACACGGGGCTACACCTGTTCGAGTCCGGCGCGATTTTGATGTATCTGGCGGAGAAAACGGGGCAGTTCTGGCCGCAGGCCTCGCCCGCAAAATGGCGCGTGGTTGAGTGGCTGATGTGGCAGATGGGCGGCGCCGGGCCGATGCTCGGGCAGGTGCATCATTTCGTGAAATATAACCCCGGCAAAGCGCCCTATGCGGAGGAGCGCTTTCTGGCGGAAGCGCGGCGATTGTACGGCGTGCTCGACCGGCGGCTGGCCGAGGCCGAGTTCGTGGGCGGCGATTACTCCATCGCCGACATAGCCATTTTCCAGTGGATAGCGAGGCACGAGTGGCAGACTATCGACATCGCCGCCTACCCGAACGTGGTGCGCTGGTACCGCGCCATCGCCGCGCGCTCGGCCGTCCCGCGCGGGTATAATGTGCCGAAGAGCGGACAAATTATTTCACGCGTTTGATTATAGGTTGCAGTGGCTTCCAACCAGTTAAATTCTTGTTCTGCACCACACTACGCTGAGAGTTATCAGCCAAATTCGGGATATAAAACACGTAAAGACTAGAGCAATCACACTAATTAAAAACTTAATTGACTTCCGGACAGTAATTTTTACAGCAAAAACGTTTGTTCTTACAGTATTATTACTAAAGACGTTTATTGTCTTGTAATTATCGATATATATAGGGTTAGATTTTTCCAGCTTATTTATCGTTTTTTGAGGTTTATGTTTTGTAGGAACACTTTCTAACTTAGAAAGCTCCCCCTCCAGATTTGGATTCTTTACCAGAAATGACAACTGATTTGGGTCATTAAGTTTTTTAGCCATATCGGTTTCGTAACCTGCGAATCTTGCACGAACAAGAGTATATGATAAGACTGAGTTTCCCCTGTGTACAATCGGACAATTGTGTGATTGTTGGCTGTGAACTTCGTGGATAAGTTGAAGCCGCAAATGCAGCGGACACCTTTCCTCTCACAAAGCGTCAGCGCCTGCGCTAAGCCGTAGCGGCTTTGGTCTTGGCGGCGAGTTCCGTCCGTAGCTCGTTGTCGGCCGTGGTATGGCGGCGAGGCAACTCTACTCTCTGCGTGGCGAAGTAGCAGAGTTCTCGTCCGCACGTGCGAATTGCGCAGACCCTACATGACAAACATGAAGTCGTGTGGCAGAACGCATGGATCACCCATCTCCAACCCACTACGCCGCCCGTATCAGTGCTCGTGATCTAACCAGGTTCCTTTCCCTATGAAACTCCTTTCCATCTTTGTTGCTGGGATCGCGCTTGTCGCCATCGCGGTGGGGTCATGGCAGCTCTCCGCCGCCACGGAGGGAGTCACGGTTACGCCTGCACAAGTCGGCGCAACGCCTGCTAACGTGTTTCGGCCAGCATCGGGAAGCCCGGCGCCGGTGGTGGTCATCGCCCACGGCTTCGCGGGATCGCAGCAGCTTATGCAGCCGTTTGCGCTAACTCTGGCGCGTAGTGGTTACATCGTGGTGACGTTTGACTGCCTCGGCCACGGCCGCAACCCGCAGCCCTTGCGCGGCAGCATCACGGAGGCGGACGGGGCTACGAAAGCGTTGGTGGAGGAATTTGAACGTGTGGCGGCTTTCGCGCGCGGCCTGGACGGCTCCGATGGCCGCATCGCGGTGCTTGGCCATTCCATGGCCTCGGACATCGTCATCCGGTATGCGATGGCGCACCCGGTTGTATCGGCGACGGTGGCGGTGTCCATGTTTTCGCCTGTGGTGACCCCGGCAAGTCCGCGCAATCTCGCTGTGATAGTCGGCGACCTCGAACCCGAGGCGCTGAAGGACGAGGGTCGCCGCGTGGTCGGCATGGTCTCCGGCGAGCCGCCCGCCTTGCGCAAAACCTATGGCGACGTGGCCAGCGGCAATGCACGCCGCCTCTCGTTCTCGTCCGGCGTCGAGCATATCGGCGTGCTTTATAGCGCTGAAAGCCTGACCGAGGCGCGCGACTGGCTGAACGCCGTTTTTGCGAGGGCTTCTGATGGGCAGGCCGATGCTCGCGGCCCATGGCTTGGCCTACTTTTCCTTGGGATTTTGCTGCTGGCGTGGCCGCTCTCCAAGCTTTTGCCGCAGGTTTCCCCGGCGCCACAGGGCGCAGGCCTGCCGTGGCGCAAACTGCTCCCGGTCACCATTGCGCCCGCCGTTCTGACGCCGCTCATTTTATGGAAGGCGCCAACCGAGTTTCTGCCCATCCTGCTTGGCGACTACATCACCGTGCATTTCGCGCTTTACGGCCTACTGACAGCAGTGGGCCTTTGGTTCGTTACGCGCGGTGGCGCCAGCAGGGACAATACCCAACTCTCATTCGTCAGCTATGGGAAGCTCGCCATCAGCGGGTGCGTGGTGGGCGCATACAGCATCTTCGCCTTCGGCCTGCCTATCGACCGATACATAACCTCATTCTGGCCTATCCCCGAACGCCTGACCCTGATCGGCGCGGTTATGATTGGCACGCTGCCTTATTTCCTAGCTGATGAGTGGCTAACGCGCGGCGCGGGTGCCCAATGGGGCGCTTATGCGGTCACCAAACTCTGCCTCCTCGTGTCGCTCGGCATCGCCGTGGCGCTTAACTTCGACAAGCTGTTTTTCCTCATTCTCATCATCCCGATCATTCTTATCTTTTTCACGGTTTATGGCCTGTTGAGCGGATGGGCCTACAGCCGAACGCGGCACCCATTCGCGGGAGGCATAGCAAACGCCGCCGCATTCGCGTGGGCCATCGCCGTCACCTTCCCGATGCTGATGAGATAGCCGCGCGTACTGGTTTACCCCGCTGCCATGTCGTGGCAGAACGTGGTGATGAACAAGCTCGAACACTCGCATCATCCGGATCATATCGCCGAGCGTTTGGCGACGGGGCCGCGCGCGAGCTACATCCGTGACTGGGTGTATGGCGGCATCGACGGAGCCATCACCACGTTCGCCATCGTCGCGGGGGCGATTGGGGCCAATCTGGAAAGCCGCTACGTGCTCATCCTCGGCGTCGCCAACGTCCTGGCGGACGGTCTGTCGATGGCGGCGGCGAATTACTTCGGCACCCGCACCGAGATCGAGGAATATGAGCACGTGCGCTCGATGGAGGAGCGGCACCTCGACGCCGACGAGGAGGGCGAGCGGGAGGAGGTGCGGCAGATTTTCGAGGCCAAGGGGTTCGCCGGGGGCGATCTCGATCGCGCGGTGAACGTGATCACCGCCGAGCGCGATCGCTGGATCGCGACGATGATGGCCGAGGAGCACGGCCTGCCGCCGGTCAACCGCTCCGCCACACATTCGGCTTTGGCGACGTTTGCCGCGTTCGTTCTGTGCGGAATGGTGCCGATCACGCCGTTCGTGCTGGGCCTGCCGCACGCCGCATGGCTCGCCGCCGTGATGACGGGCGCGACGTTTTTCGCCATCGGCTCCATCCGCTCGAAATGGTCGCCAAAGGTGTGGTGGCGGGCCGGGCTGGAAACCACCCTCATCGGTCTGGCCGCAGCGGGCGTCGCGTATCTTGTCGGCGACGTGCTGCACAAGGTGCTTTAAAAACGAGTTGAGAGTCTGGTTTAAGTCGAAGCAGCGTGCCCTTTTGTCATGGCCGGGCTTGACCCGATCCCATCATAACCGGACGTAGTCTATGTTTGGCGGGCGGACCAGCGGGCTATGAGAATGTTTTGCGGGCCGGGATAGCCGGGCTGGTAGCCAACGCTCATGGATGCTGCGGCCTCCAGCCATTGCGCCTCGGGCTGGCGTGCGGCCAGGGCGTCCGAGATTTCGACGGTGTCGAAGCCGCAGGCGCGGGCATAGGCGTACTGATCGGGAATGATGTGGCCCTTAGCCCGCAGTTCGCCGCGGAACCCGAGGCGGCGCAGGCGTTTGCCGAGCGAGAAGCCGCGGCCATCGTTGAATCCGGGGAAGGGGATTACAACCATCGCGATCTTGTCGAAGAGCGGCTGCAAGCTCTCCGGCGACGCATTGTTCGGGATTTCAACGCCATTTGCGCCCAGTGCGTCGCCCTCGTCCAGAAGGCGCTTCAGCGGCGCGATAGTTTTTTCGCCGGGCGCCGCCGTTTCGCTGTCCGCTAGCACGCGCCAGTCGTCCACCGTGAAGCCGCCGTCTTTAATGAGGGGCATAAAGCGCACCCTTCATGATGTTGTGGCCGAGGCGGTGATAGGTCTGTTTGAACGTTTCGCCGCCCTCGCGCTTTTGCAGGTAGAAATGGATGAGGCGCTCGATGGCGTCGGTCACGCCCTCCGCCGGAAAGCCGGGGCCGGAGCGCTCGCCGATCGCCGCCGTGTCGGTGGGGTCGCCGCCGAGCGTAATCTGATAGGCCTCAGCGCCGGTTTTCTCAAGCCCCAAAATGCCAATGTCGCCGACGTGATGATGGCCGCAGGCATTGATGCAGCCTGAAATCTTGATACGGATAGGCCCAATGGTTTCCTGCATCGCGCCGTCGGCGAAGCGCTCGGTGATTTCCTGAGCGATGGGGATCGAGCGGGCGGTGGCGAGCGCGCAATAATCGAGGCCGGGACAGGCCACCACATCGCTAATCAGTTCCGCGTTCGACGAGGCCAGGCCTGCCGCCTTCAGTTTTTGCCAAACGGCAAAAAGCTCATGCTTTTTTACATAGGGCAGCACGATGTTCTGCTCGGCCGTAACGCGCAACTCGGACAAGCTGTGCGCGTCGGCGATGTCGGCCATGGAGCGCATCTCGTCGCCCGTCGCATCGCCCGGCGCCTTGCCGGTGGGCTTCAGCGAGATTAGCGCAATTGTGTACCCGGGCGCTTTGTGCTCGCGTGTGTTGACGCGCACCCAGCGGGCAAAATCCGGCTCCGTCAACATCGCGCCTTCCAGCGCTTTGGAGGCGTTGTCGAAAATCTCGTAAGGTGGGGGCACGAAAAACGCCTCGATGCGGGCAAGTTCTTGCGCAACTGGCGGCAGGGACGAGCGGTCGATACGGGCATATTCAGCTTCGACCGCCTGCCGGAACTCATCCGCTCCGGTTTCATGCACCAGGATTTTGATGCGCGCTTTGTATTTGTTGTCGCGCCGACCTTCCGAGTTATAGACGCGCATGATCGCCTCGACGTAAGGAATCAAATCCTCCTCGCCGACAAAATCCGTCAGCTTCACGCCAATCATCGGCGTGCGGCCCAGACCGCCACCGGCCCAGACCTCGCAACCGCGCTCGCCAGCCGCGTTGCGCACCACGCGCAGGCCGATGTCGTGGAACTTGATGACGGCGCGGTCGTTCGGCGCGCCGGTGACGGCAATCTTGAACTTGCGCGGGAGAAAGGAGAATTCCGGGTGGCCGCTCGACCATTGCCGCAGCAGCTCGGCGAATGGGCGCGGGTCGGACACCTCGTCAGCCGCGACGCCGGAATACGGGTCGGCAGTGACGTTGCGGATGCAGTTGCCGGAGGTCTGGATGGCATGCATCTCCACGTCGGCCAGATCGTCGAGGATATCCGGCACGTCCTTCAGCAATGGCCAGTTGTACTGGATATTCTGGCGGGTGGTGAAGTGGCCGTAGCCGCGATCATACTTGTCCGCGATCATTCCTAGTTGGCGCATTTGCAGCGAGGAAAGCGTGCCATAAGGGATTGCGACGCGAAGCATGTAGGCATGGAGCTGCAAATAGAGCCCGTTCATCAGCCGCAGCGGACGGAATTCTTCCTCGCTCAAAGCGCCTGTCAACCGGCGCTCAACCTGGCCCCTGAATTGCCCAACGCGCTCGCGGACGAAACGGGCGTCGAAGGCGTCATATTGATACATGGCGTCTCTCTTTAAGCGGCTTCAGCGGAGATGAATGCTTTAAATGGCGTCACACCAGCAGGATCGGCGGCATCCGGCCAAAACGACGGACGCGCGCGAACCCGCATTTTCTCGCGGTAATGGGTGGGACATGGATTGGCGTTTGTGTCAAGCTCCACATCCACCAGATAAACGCCCACAACTTCGTTCGCTTGTTCGGACGCCTGCCCCTTTTCCATCAGCGCAGCGGCCGCTTCCGGGGTACTGGCCACGCTTGCGCCTTCCAGATCGGCGCGCCACACGCTGCCCGCCCAAAACACGGAATACCCGCCGAGTAGCTGATTTGCCGTCAGAATTTTAGGTGCATTCTTTTTCGACATGGAATTACTCTCTCAACCCATTAGTCTTGCGCAATGGTCAATTTCAAACCGTCAAGGCTATCATCCCAGATGATCTGACAGGCAAGGCGGGATGTGTCGTGCAGCACCGGAATCTGGTCGAGCATTTCAGTTTCCTCGTCGCGCGCGGGGTGTAGCTTCGGCACCCACGCCTCATCGACGATCACATGACACGTAGCGCATGAGCAAGCGCCGCCGCACGTGCCCTCAATACCGACCTTGTAATCGCGTAGAATTTCCATCACGCGCCAACCTTCGATGGCTTCCAGCTCGTGCGTCACGCCGCTGCGATCGGTGACAATAATAACTCCCATGCTTTTCCTCGTCAGCGCTCCTAATGTCTGAGTTTAGCGCCGACATCCCGCCAAGAAATGAATTGCCACGCCGTTGCAATGATGCCTATCTAGGCATGCTGTTCGTTATACAGAACAGTGCAGAATGTGAGGATTGGGCTTAAGAATGTCAATAAAAAAACCGTTGAGCGAGGGAGAGCCTCTGGACGTGTCGGAAAAATTAGGCAAGACGATCAAACGGCTGCGTAATGCTTACAACTATTCGCTCGGCGACCTTTCCGAGCAGTCCGGCGTCGCCAAGTCCATCATATCGCAAATCGAAAAAAACGAGACCAACCCAACGCTGTCCACCCTGTTCAAGCTTTCCCGCGCGCTAAACTCCCCGATCGAGGATATGCTGAAAGGAGATGACAGCCCCGCACTTGTTGAGAAGCTGGGGCCGTCTGGCACGCCGCTGCTCGTCAGCGATGACGGCAAATGCCGACTGCGAATCGTCGGCTGGATCAAGGTCATCGAGCTGGTGCAAACATATTATTTCGAGGCTGACGAAGGCGGTGTGCTGGATAGCGATCCGCATCCGGCGGGCTCGGTTGAAAATCTCACGATTTTGCAGGGGCAGGTGGAGGTCGCGGTAGGCGAGGAAAAATTTACGCTCAACGTCGGCGAAACCGCGCGTTATCGGGCAGACAGGCCGCACCGCATTGTTAACACCGGCGCGGGTAAAGCGTCCGCCATCATGGTCAATCTGCTTGGGCCAGTGGCGGCGGCGGGGCAGTCCCTGCGCATGTCCGGCGATTGACACGCTTGCAGCCTCATGCGCGAGCGGACGCATCGGCTTCGATGCGTGCGACCATGGACGCCAAGCCGTTTGATCGTTGCGGCGTCAGATGGTCTTTCAATCCAAGCTTGGTAAACGTCTCTTGCGCGTTCAACGCCAGAATGTCCTGTGGCTTCCGCTTTGAATACAATGCGATAATTATAGCAATAAGGCCGCGAACGATGTGAGCGTCGCTATCGCCACGGAATTTCAATCCGGGGCCGCTAGTTTCGCCCGGTTCAGTCACCAGCCACACCTGGCTGGCGCAGCCGCGTACCTTATTCGTCTCGGTGCGCTCATCTGGCGCAAGCGGCTCCAGTGTCTTGCCAAGCTCGATCAGATAGCGGTAACGGTCTTCCCAATCATCGATAAACTCAAAGTTTTCGATGATCGTTTCAATGGAGTTTGCGCTGGCGTTTGACACTTGTCCCCGCTTTGGGTCTGGCTTTCCTGTCATAATCTTGAAATAAGGATACCGTTTATGGTTTAAAAGGCGGGCCGACGCTAGAGGGACATCGTGGAGCTGCCAATCGATACGCATACGGAAAGAAGGCAATACCGGACGTTATTTTTATCCGATATTCATCTTGGCACCAAGGCCTGCCAAGCGGAACACCTTCTTGAGTTTCTAAAATACTACGATGCGGATACCATATTCCTGGTCGGGGATGTGATAGATTTCTGGCGAATCAAGGCCAGCCCGTACTGGCCGCAGTCGCATAACGATGTAATCCAGAAGCTGCTGCGCAAGGTGCGCAAAGGCTCGCGCATCATTTATATCCCCGGAAATCATGACGAGGATCTGCGCGCCTACTGCGGGCAGCATTTTGGCGGTATCGAGTTCAAGCTTCAGGACATGCACATTGCGGCTGATGGCCGCAAATTCCTGATAATGCATGGCGACGAGTTCGACGTGGTCATCCGCTATGTGAAGTGGCTGGCCTTCCTCGGCGACTGGGCCTACGTAATGGCGCTTGGTTTGAACACGACTTTTAATAAAATGCGGCGGCAGTTCGGTCTTCCCTACTGGTCGCTCTCGGCCTATCTCAAATACAAGGTGAAAAAAGCGGTCAACTTTATCGGCGATTTCGAGACCACGCTGGCGTCCGAAGCGCGGCGGCAGGAGGCGGATGGCGTTATCTGCGGGCATATCCACCACGCCGGCATGCGCGACATCAACGGCGTCACTTACATCAACACCGGCGACTGGGTTGAAAGCGTGACGGCTGCGGTGGAAAATCACGATGGCACATTCGAGATCATCCGGTGGAGCGAGATCATGCAGACCGTGGAGTCCGAAAAGCCGCTTCCAGATGCGGTGGCTGCCTGAATGCGCATTCTCATCGCGACGGACGCATGGCGCCCGCAAGTCAACGGCGTCGTTCGCACCTATGAAAAAGTAGCGGCTGAAATCGAGGCTATGGGACACGACCTTAGCTTCCTAACCGCAGACGGGTTCCGAACGCTGCCTTTGCCTAGCTATCCGGAAATCCGTCTTGCCTTCATCCAGCCCCGTCATGTCCGCCACAGGGTTGAGGAATTCCAGCCAGACCATGTGCATGTCGCGACCGAAGGGCCAATTGGCCTTGCCGCGCGTCGCTGGTGTCAGCTTAACAAGCACTCATTCACAACGAGTTATCATACCCGGTTCCCGGAATATCTGTCGGCCCGCGCGCCGATCCCGCTGTCATGGGGTTACGCTTTCGAGCGCTGGTTTCACAACTCTGCATCGGGCGTGATGGTCGCCACCCAATCGTTGATGGACGATCTGGCAAAGCGCGGCGTGCGGCGGCTTATGCCCTGGTCGCGCGGGGTGGACACCAAACTTTTTTATCCGCGTGGAGAGAGGCTCTTCGGCCCCGGCCCAGTCTTTCTGTATGTTGGTCGCTTGTCCGTTGAGAAAAATATCGAAGCGTTTCTCAAGCTCGATCTCCCTGGCCAAAAGGTCGTGGTCGGCGGCGGCCCGCAACTCGATGCGCTCAAAGCCGCTTACCCCACGACGGTTTTCACCGGGCCGAAATTTGGGGAAGACCTGGCGCGAGCTTATTCCGCCGCCGACGTTTTCGTGTTTCCCAGCAAAACCGACACCTATGGCATCGTTATTCTGGAGGCGATGGCCTGCGGCTTGCCAGTCGCCGCTTACCCCGTGATGGGGCCAGTCGATATTGTTGAAAACGGAGTGACCGGCTTTCTTAATGATGACCTGCGCGCCGCCGCTCTCGCCGCCCTCGATATCGGTGAAGCGGGGTGTTTGAATTACGCGCAGGCCCATAGCTGGCGCCGCTCGGCCGACCAGTTTCTGGATAATGTCGTGAATGCCCACGCACACGAACCGAATTTTATCAAGCTGCGTTTGCGGACGCGCAGGGCAGCGGCATGAAGAAGCCACACATCCTAAGGGTGTGATCGCTATGATCGCTTCGGGTAATAATGCTACCCTGAACTTTCCGGCAAGTTCATTGCCATCCATTCATGAACGCTGAAAAGGCGGCGGGAATACTCTCCACGCCGCCTCATTGTTCTGATTACTTCGCTTCAGCGAGCGCCTTCGGGCACTTCTTGGTGATGAACTTGTTGATGTCTTTCAGGATATCCTTGTGGAAAATCCCGAAATTCTCCTCCATCTTCGCCGCTGTCCAGATCACCGCTTTGATCGCCGAGGCTGCTTCAATGTCGGTCACGCCTAACGATGCTTCGATGGCCTCGCCGCCCTTGAATTTTACCACCGGCCCAATCGCAAGGTTAATCGGATATTTGGTGCCGCCCTGATCGACGTCGCAGGTGACTTTCTGTGGCGGGACTGTGAGGGTGTAATCAGCGTCGGTAACAGCGCTTACGATATTTGCGCGCGCGACCTTGACGCTCACGCTGCATTTCGCGTCGCCCAATCCCCATGACAGCTTCTTTTCTTCAGCTTCTTTGGAGATGTCTTCCTTTGCCCAGGTTTTGGAAAGGTCACAGCCAAAATCGGCTCCATCTTTCTTTTTTTCGGTAATGATCTTGCAGATATCGATTTCGCACTTCTTCAGGCGTTCTTTCTCCGTTAGCTCCTGAGCAGAAACTGCCCCAAACAGGGTTGCGGAGAGTGCGAATGCGGCAAGCGCAACGTTGATGCGCGCGGAAACTCGTGACATGTGTCGTCCCTCATGAGAAACAAAATGAAGTTGGAAGGCAGGTCGCCGGATAGCTCGTTCATACAAGGCTCTTCTAACACCTGCGTGAAGCAGTTCAAGGCTTGGCCTGTGGATGAAAATATGTAAATTTACGGCGAACGAACGGCGGCGGCCTAACAGGGAGACATTTATGAGCGTCGATATGGAAGGCGGTAATCCGCACATGGATTACGAGGGTCACAAAGGCACCTATGCATTTTTCGGAAAGCTGGTTAAAATCGGTTCAGCGGTGGTTATCGCCATTCTGGTTGGCTTGTATATTTTCCTCGTTTAAGTGTGCGTCGCCTACTCCAGATTGCTGTGTAGTTTCCCCAACCTTTTAAAGGGCTGTCGATGGCCATCATTGGTGTCGTATCCGAGCAGGCTGGCGAGGCGCGGGTGGCGTTGTCGCCCGAGACGGTGAAAAAGTTTGTAGGCCTCGGCTTTCAGATAAAAGTGGCGGCGGGCGCTGGCGCTGGCTCGCATTTCTCCGACGCGGCGTTTCGCGAGAACGGCGCGGAGATCGTCGCATCCACTGCGGCGGCGCTTGAGAGCGCGGATATTGTGCTGAAAGTTAGCCGTCCATCCGCCGAAGAGCTGGGCATGTTGAAATCCGGCGCGATGGTGGCCGCTGTGCTCAACCCGTATGACGACCGGCCGGGGTTGGAAGCGCTTGCGAAAACTGGCGCTATCGCCTTCGCTATGGAATTCATGCCGCGCATCAGCCGCGCGCAGTCCATGGACGTGCTGTCGAGCCAGGCCAACCTCGGCGGCTATAAAGCCGTGATCGACGCGGCGGCAGCATTCGAGCGCGCCATGCCGATGATGATGACGGCGGCGGGCACGGTGCCTGCTGCTCGCGTGTTCGTGATGGGCGTGGGCGTTGCGGGGCTGCAAGCCATCGCCACGGCGCGGCGGCTGCAGTCGGTCGTGACGGCGACGGACGTGCGCCCGGCGGTAAAGGAGCAGGTGAAATCGCTTGGCGCCAAGTTCATCGCGGTTGAAGACGAGGAATTCGCGCAGGCCGAGACGGCGGCAGGCTACGCTAAACCGATGTCAGAAGGATATCAGAAGAAGCAGGCCGAATTGGTGGCGAGCCACATCGCTGCGCAGGACATCGTCATCACCACGGCGCTCATTCCGGGCCGTCCGGCGCCGCGCCTTGTCACCCGCGCCATGGTGGAGAGCATGAAGCCCGGGTCGATCATCGTCGATCTGGCGGCGGAGCGCGGCGGGAACTGCGAACTGACCAGAGCGGGCGAGATCGTCGAGCACAACGGCGTGCGTGTCATGGGGCTGCTGAACCTGCCGGGCCGCGTGCCGGGCAACGCCTCCAGCCTTTACGCCCGCAACCTGTTCGCCTTCATCGAGACGCTGTGGGACAAGAAAACCAAAACCATCGCCATCAATTGGGACGACGAGATCGTCAAAGGCACGCTCATCGCCCGCGACGGCCAGATCGTCCACCCCAGCCTGACGGGAGCCAAAGCATGATTTCCCCATCGTCATCCTCAGGCGAGCCACTCGCTCCTTTGTCATCCTCGGGCGAGCGCATCGAGACCCGGGGATCTAGCCTTTCGTGCGCGGCTCTGGATGGCCGGGTCATGCCCGGCCATGACGGGGGGTGGTGGCGGCATGGCGCGCGGACGGCAGTTATAGCGGCGGCGGCTATCCTCGCGCCCACGGCGGCATTTGCGGCGGGCGGGGCGGAGATCGATCCGTTCGTCTACCGCTTTTCGATGTTCATCATGGCGGTGTTCGTCGGCTATTACGTGGTGTGGAGCGTCACGCCCGCGCTGCACACGCCGCTGATGTCCGTCACCAACGCGATTTCGTCGGTCATCGTGGTCGGCGCGCTGCTGGCGGTCGGCATCGACGGGGTGGGCGGCGAGGCGAAAACCTTCGGCTTCCTCGCGCTTGTTATGGCGTCGGTGAACATCTTCGGCGGCTTCCTCGTCACCAGCCGGATGCTGGCAATGTATAAGAAGAAAGAGAAGAAGTAGTGTTTCGGGCGATATTCACACCCCCGCAACCGTCATCCTCGCGCTTGACGCGGGGATCCAGGCTCCAAGCGAGTGTTGCATTTTGTGGCATGGATTGCCGGGTCAAGCCCGGCAATGACGAACGTGAGTTCTTCTCAATTTTCGCAAGGGAATTTCATGATGTCGGCTGATCTGGTGGCGCTGCTTTATCTGGTCTCGGGGGTGCTGTTTATTCTGGCGCTGCGCGGGCTGTCCTCGCCCGAGACGGCGCGGCAGGGGAATATTTACGGCATGGCGGGCATGGGCTTGGCCATCCTCACCACGCTCGCGGTCGCCGCGCCGCGCGACGCATCCTCGCTCGCGCTCATCGTCGGCGGCATCGCCATCGGCGGCGGCGTGGGCGCGATCACCGCCAAACGCATCGCCATGACAGCCATGCCGCAGCTCGTCGCCGCGTTCCACAGCCTCGTTGGCCTCGCCGCCGTGTTCGTGGCCGCCGCCGCGCTCTATGCGCCGCAAGCCTTCCAGATCGCCGACGCCAGCGGCGAGATCGCGGGCGCGACGCTCGTCGAAATGGCGCTCGGCGTCGCCATCGGCGCCATCACGTTCTCCGGCTCGATCATCGCATTCGCCAAGCTGAACGGTAACATGTCCGGCTCGCCGATCATGCTGCCATCGCGCCACCTCATCAACATTGCGCTCGCCATTGGCCTTGTCGTGCTCATCGTGCTGTTCGTGCAGACGCAATCCATCGCACTGTTCTGGGCCATCACGGTCGTCGCGCTCGTGCTCGGGGTGACCATCATTATCCCGATTGGCGGCGCTGACATGCCCGTGGTTGTGTCGATGCTGAACTCATATTCCGGCTGGGCGGCGGCGGGCATCGGCTTCACGCTCGGCAACTCGGCGCTCATCATTACCGGCGCGCTGGTCGGCTCGTCCGGCGCGATCCTGTCCTACATCATGTGCAAGGGCATGAACCGCTCGTTCATCTCGGTCATCCTCGGCGGCTTCGGTGGTGAAGTAGCGGCCGGCGCGAAAGGCGGCGAGCAACGGCCGGTGAAGCAAGGCTCGGCGGACGACGCGGCGTTCATGCTCAAAAACGCCTCGAAAGTGGTCATCGTGCCAGGTTACGGCATGGCGGTAGCGCAGGCGCAGCACTCCCTTCGCGAAATGGCGGATGCGCTGAAAAAAGCGGGCGTTGAGGTGACTTACGCGATCCACCCGGTCGCGGGCCGGATGCCCGGCCACATGAACGTGCTGCTCGCCGAGGCCAACGTTCCTTACGACGAGGTGTTCGAGCTGGAAGACATCAACTCCAGCTTCCCGCAGTCGGATATCGCCTTTGTCATCGGCGCTAACGACGTAACAAATCCCGCCGCGAAGGACGATCCCACCTCACCAATCTACGGCATGCCCGTGTTGGAGGTCTGGAACGCCAGCACCGTGATGTTCATCAAGCGCGGCATGTCGTCGGGCTATGCGGGCATCGACAACACGCTGTTCTACCGCGACAACACCATGATGCTGTTCGGCGACGCCAAAAAAATGACGGAAGAGATCGTTAAGTCGCTGTGAGTTTCACGTTTGGAGGGCAATGCGCATGCGTGGATTTCTAGTCACCCTGACGATTTTATCGCTGCTCGCCACCGGCGGCATTTTCGCCTGGCGCACGCTCGCGCCAGGCGGCCCTGAGTCATTCAGCAGCTTACAGTCTGACCGCCCCGTTCGCGATGGTGTCCGCGAGTTTCGCGAACAACGTCGCGCGGACCGCCAGGAGCGTCGTCAGGCGTCCGCGCGTCAGGACGGGCCATGATTGCGTCCGTCGGCTCCTCGATCGTAAGCGCCATCGCCGCCCTGCTCCAGGCTTGGTTCGGCACACGGCGCTCATGAAACTATGACGCAAGCCGCTGTCATGGAGTTAGTTTCGAGACAAACCGGTGTCCACCTCGAAAAACTCAATGCGGAAACGCGGCTGCTGCAGGACATAGGGTGTGACGGCGACGACGCTGCTATTCTCATGATGGAATTTGTCCGCAGTTTCCATGTCGATGCCCAAAACTTTGAACTTGGGAAACATCTTGGCAGCGAGGGTTGGGACATGAGGCCGTGGGTGTTATGGAGAGACGCCCTCTCGCCAGCGCCGAATGGCCTTTGACAATTCAAGATCTGGTTCTAGCGACTGAAACGAGATGCCTCGCCTACGATTACACGCGCCGCCAACAGCTGCCGCCCCGTCCGCTCTGGCTAAGACTACTGGGCGCGAGCTTTGGAACAGTGTTATTCGCCTACTTCATATTATTCGTCGCAATACTAGCAGTCGCGGCGCTTGAGGCACTCAGTAAATGGTAAAAAATGTACTGTCGTTTGCGGGCTATATATCCGCGGCGCTGATTTTGATCTATTTGCTCGTCGCCGTGGCGGCGATGATTTTTCAGCGCAGGCTCCTCTATATACCGGACGCGGCGCGCGTTTCCCCTCGCGAGGCCGGGCTAACGGACGTTTCTGAAGTCGAGATGAAAACCCCTGACGGCGAAACGCTCATTGTCTGGGCGGCGCCCGCGAAGGAAGGCAGGCCAACCCTCCTCTATTTCCACGGCAATGGCGGCGGGCTTATCGACCGTCGCGAGCGCATCCAGCGATTCACGATGGCGGGTTACGGCGTGTTCATGATGTCGTACCGTTCATATTCCGGCTCGACCGGCGCGGCAACGGAGAAGGCCAACATAGCTGACGCTGCGCTGGCGTTTGACACACTTGTCGCTCGTGGCGTGCGGCCCAGCGAGATCGTGATTTACGGCGAATCACTGGGCACAGGCGTTGCCGTGCAAACGGCGGCGGCGCGAAAACCGGGCGCCGTCATTCTGGACGCGCCATATACGTCGATGATTGCCGCAGCTCAGCAGCATTACGCTTGGCTGCCTGTAAAGCCGTTCCTAATCGACACCTACCGCAGCGACCAGCACATTGCGAATGTCACCGCCCCCTTACTGATTTTGCACGGCGCCCTAGATGGGATCGTAGGCGCCGATCTGGGAAGAAAGCTGTTCGCGCTCGCCAATCAGCCCAAAGACATGGTTGTGTTTGAGCAGGGCAATCACACGGATTTGTACAATCACGGCGCTCTGCAAAGCGTGAATGATTTTGTGCAAAAGCACATAAAGCCTGTCGGCCAATAATCGGTTTATCCCTATGCGAACTGTTGTTACGCCTCGCCGCGCCCTACGCGGGATAAGCCCTCGCTTGCAGGACGGAAATAGGGGCTGATCTGCAAAGCCCGCTTGTAAGCCCGCGACGCTTCTTTTGCATCGCCTGCACCTTCAGCCGCGCGACCGCGATATGTCCAAACCTCGTGGTTATCCTTCTTAAGATTTGAGACCACCACAAAATCGTCATACGCTTTTTTGTATTGCTGAAGCGCGAGATTGCTCAAACCGCGCGCGTAAGCCGCCTCCGGCTCCTCCGGACGCATGCCGAGCGCCATGGTAAAATCATCCACCGCGCCTGCATGATCGTTCATCGCCTGATGCACCAAGCCGCGATTAAAGTAAGCTATTGGATCGTCCGCCTGAAGCTGGATCGCTTTGCCATAGTCGGCAAGCGCCATCGGCATGTTGTTCATGCCGCGATAAAGGTTAGCGCGGCCGACGTAAGCGACCGCATACTCAGGCGCTATGCTGATCGCCTGATTGTAATCCACCATGGCCTGATCGAAGCGTTTCGCCTTCACATAAACAAGCGCACGATTAGCGTAAGCCTGATAATAATTCGGGGTCAGCGCCAGCGCGGCATTAAAATCAGCAATTGCTTTCTGATACTCTCCAGCTTGCCCCAGAGCGGCCCCGCGCAAATTGAGCGCGTTCGCATCCGAAGGGTTTGTCTTGATGACCTCCGATATAGACGCGATGTTGTTTTTCTGATCGAGCCGGTTCTGCTGCTGCGCCGCCTGATTGACGACGCTTGTAGTCTCGCAGCCAGCGAGCGCAGCAGACGCTACGGTCATCGCCAAAAGCATACAATGTCGCCGCTTGTTCATATCGATATCTAACGCACCGGGGATATGCAGCATGCACTGCGGTAAATCAAACGCCTCATCACGCTATAAGGCATCCATGACTCCATGCGATTTTGGCGTAAATGCGTTTTGCGCAGCACAAACATAAATTCGGATAGATCATTGCCGTTATGCCCGCAAAACCGCGTAGATTTAAGCGAGGCGAGGAGCGCCAGCGCCAGTGCGCGGCTTCACCGGACTTGCAGGAAGCAGACCTTCACGCTGCAGGCGTTTGCGTGCAAGCTTGCGGGCGCGGCGGACAGCTTCAGCCTTTTCACGCGCTCTCTTTTCAGACGGCTTTTCATAATGGCCGCGCAGCTTCATCTCGCGGAAAATGCCTTCGCGCTGCATCTTTTTTTTAAGCGCTTTCAGCGCCTGATCGACATTGTTATCGCGAACGTGAACCTGCACGCAGCCTCCTAAGTAGGTTAAACCTGAAAACAAAAATATGCGCTGAAGCGGCTTGTTTTCCGCCCAGTCGCCATTGCCTTGAAAACATTGTAGTGAAGCGCTGGTTTTTTGTCCAGATCAAGCGTGCGTGAGATCGTCATTGCTACGCCTTTTCAAATCGCCTGCGCCTTGCTTGACACTCCTCCAATGCGCGCACTAAATAGAGCCAATGTATTGGGGCCGTAGCTCAGTTGGGAGAGCGCAGCAATCGCACTGCTGAGGTCGGCGGTTCGACCCCGCCCGGCTCCACCATTCCCTGTTATAATCGTTGCCAGCGCCTTTCGCACTTGCTGCGCGATTTGTGAGTCTAAGCATTTATGCTACATTTGCAGGCATGAGCACACCCGTTCGCAGCGCCGCAGCAGCCACTCTCATTCTCGCCGCGACGGCATGTTTAGCTCTCGGCCTCACATTTCCAGTCATACGGCTCGACTATTTGTATTTCTGGACGGACACATACTCGCTGACCGGGGTCGTGTGGCAACTGTTCGAGGCGGGCGAATTCTTTCTGGCTGCGATTATTTTTGTGTTTTCAATCCTGTTTCCGGCGTTCAAGCTGGCATACCTGCTGATCGTTTATATATCGCCGGGTCATCATCATAAGGGACTGAAGGGGCGAGAGCGAAAGCGGCTCGACTGGCTTGGAAAGTGGTCAATGCTGGATGTTCTGGTTCTGGCGCTGATCGTGTTTTACGCCAAGACGATGCATTTGACGAACGCTACAACACTGTCAGGCATCTACCTATTCGCCGCGTCCGTCATTTTGACAATGATTGCATACGGGCTGCTTGAGGCGGACGCCGCTGACTCGTATGAGGAGCGAACCAGCGGCGAAACTGTTAACGGGAGTAAAACTCGACGACGAGATTCGGCTCCATCATGACCGGATATGGCACGTCGGCGAGGTTAGGCACCCGCGCCATAGACACCGTCATTTTACTTTGATCGACTGTTAGGTAATCCGGAATGTCCCGCTCGGCGCTTTGGCCTGCTTCCAGCACCAGCGCCATTTCCCTGGCTTTCCCATTCAGCTCAATCACATCGCCGATGGAGCAGCGATAGCTCGAAATATTCACCCGGCGGCCATTTACTTTGACGTGGCCATGGTTCACAAGTTGCCGCGCCGCGAATGGCGTCGGCACGAATTTGGCGCGATAAACCACCGACGCCAGACGGCGCTCTAGCAGGCCGATCAGGTTTTCCGATGTGTCGCCCCTTAGTCGTGTCGCCTCTTTGTAGATGTTCTTGAACTGGCGCTCGTTCATGCTGGCGTAATAGCCCTTGAGCTTCTGCTTAGCGCGAAGCTGGGTGCCAAAGTCAGACATCTTGCCTTTACGGCGCTGGCCGTGCTGGCCGGGGCCGTATTCGCGGTTGTTAATCGGGCTTTTCGCGCGTCCCCAGATGTTCTGGCCGAGACGGCGGTCGATTTTATGCTTGGCGCTGATGCGCTTGGTCATTCGAAGTCTCCGAAATCTTGTGAAAATGTGGAAGCTTAATATTCAACGTGTCCTCCTTTGTCTGAAGGGGCCATACGACCTTCTTCAAGCTGACAGGCGCTATTCTGAAACGAATGCGCCACGGTCACGTAAAACTGCGGGCAAATAACCCAATTTAAAAAACCATACACATAGACGTATGTCAACACTGCGAAGTAGATTTCGCCGCAAGAGCCTAGGACTTTTTCTTGTCCTGCTCGTTCCAGTAAGCTTCAAGTTTGTTGCGAATATCATTTTTCTGAGTGTCTGAGCATGTGGGCTTTTTGATCTGGCTCAAATCCGTACTTACGGTTGGCTTTGCGCCTTTATCTTTGGATTTATCTTCCGTTTCAGTAACTTCGTATTTCCCGGTTCGGGTTACGACAACAAGGAAGTGAAGCCTGTTGATGAAGAACAACTGCTGATCGGACCATACTTTCTTTGCAATTTCGTGCTGGCGAAGCGCGTCCCAGTTCTGTGCTTCGACTTCTGGCATTTCACAAAGATGCGCCTCAGCGGACATGTTTGCGATTTTGATAATGCGCACAGCGTCATCGAATGGCACTATAATTTTCGCCAGATCCGCTTTGTCGAACTTGATCACTGTCCCATCGGGCTTGGTAATCTCGCTGGGGATAAGCGTAATCGTCTCGCCAATTAAAACCTTGACGGTTTTCAAACTGATTTCGCTGGGCTTGGCGGGCGTGGCAGCCACCTGGCCTTGCGCGCTAACGCCAGAGAACAAAGCGCCGCCAAGGCTGATCGCCAAAGCCACAGCGACACCCATCCCGCTTTTCAACACTTGCATACTCTGCCCCTATTTATCCCGCACGGATCGACGCCCTTGTGCTTACAGGTTTTGCAATACCAAAATCCTGGCATAACTATGACACCTTTTTTCTCTTCAGGGACAAAAAATGGTCTATTTCGGCTTTGGGCGGTGCGCACGACACAGTGATGCAATAATGCCGCGTAGGGTGCGTATTTCCTGCTCCGTCGCCTGCATGCGGGCAAATACATTGCGAATGTTCAGCACCATGCTAGGGCGTTTTTCGGGCGGTTGCAAAAAGCCGGAAGCGTCCAGTTCGCGTTCAAGATGTTCGTAAAGCGCGTAAAGCTCCTGTTTCGTGGCGGCGCGGCCCGCGTGTGGAAGCCCAGCGCGCTCCAAACCATCGAACTGCGTGTGCCTCCCTAGGCTTTCACTTTCCTGCGCCTTGCGCCATTCATAGCCTAAAATAAGCACCGCCTGAGCCAAATTGAGGGACGCGAAGGTCGGGTTCACGGGCGCCATTACCACGGCGTCGCACAGTGAGATGGCGTCATTCTCCAGCCCCCATCGTTCGCGCCCGAACAGGAAGCCGCATTTTTGTCCATCTTTTAACCGCTCCACGGATGCGGCGATTGCCGTTTCCGGCGTCAGCACCGGCTTCACCATGTAGCGGGGGCGGGCGGTGGTGGCGCACAGGAAGTTGAGATCGGCGACGGCCTCGCCCAGCGAGGCAAACACCTGCGCCTTATCGATCACTATGTCGGCCCCAGCCGATGCGGCCCGCGCTTTATCGTTGGGCCACGGCTCGCGCGGGGCCACAAGCCGCAGATCGTCCAGCGCGAAGTTCGCCATCGCCCGTGCGGCGGCTCCAATATTCTCGCCGAGCTGCGGCTCCATCAGGATGATGGCGGGCGTCGCGGTGGGTTTGTCTTCTTCCATGAGCCGCATTAAATCTGATGCGCGTCGAACGCAAGAGCCGCGCCGCATAATTTAATGCGCGCAGCCGCGAGAGCGATTGACTTTGCGCGATGTTGATGGTGCTAAGACGGCAACCGCAACCGTCTGCAAAGAGGCACGCCATGAGCACGCAGTTCGACGCCAGCAAGGGTTATAATGAAGCGTTGAGCAACGACATTCTAGCGCAGCAGCAGACGGCAGTGCAGGGCTGGATGCAACGGCCGAGCGCTCTCGCCAACGCGCATTTGCACGCGCAGAACGAACTCAATCGGCTGGTGCTCGCCTGCAACCGTCTCGCCTGGGGGACACTACCAGACGACACCCGCGAGCCGACGGGCGAGGAGACTGCGGCGCTGCTGCAGCATCTGAACGCTGAGGACTGCCAGAAGCTGCTACGCGACATGCGACTCGCCGCCGAGCAGCGCTCGCTCGTCATGCGCATCGAGCACGCGGAGCGCCAGAACGCCGAGCGCCTCGCCGCCGAAGCGGCTGAGATTGCGCGCGTGGAAGCCGAGGCGCAGGAACTCGCCGAGTTCGAAGCGTTCGACGCAGAAGGCCGCGCGGCGCGGTTCGAAGCTTGGCGCGCCGCAGAAAAGGGATGATGAGGAGGTCATACCCCCTCTTGTAGTGCTTGACTAAAGTTTAAGGCTTGTGGGGCCGTAGCGGCAACTCAAGGCTAGTTCGCGGTATTAAAGTCGGTGCATCAGATCAGAAAGTTTTCCAGCGGAGTTTTTGCCGTTACCGCAGTTTTTGTGGCATTTTTCTTTGCGCCTCTTTGCGCCCAAACGGACAAAAAAAAGATGAGATTGTGGTCGCGACGCGGCTTGTCGCGCCGTTTGTCGTTGCGGGCGAGGGCGGACAATTTTCCGGCTTCAGCATAGACCTGTGGCGAGCGATCTCGGACGAGCTTGGGTTGAAGACCCGCTTTGAGCGGTATGACACGCTGCCAGCGCTGCTGGAGGCGGTGAAAACTTCAAAAAACGCTGCCGGTATCGCCGCCATCTCCATTACGGCGGAGCGCGAGAAAACACTGGATTTTTCACACCCTATGTTCCGGTCGGGCCTGTCGATCATGGTGCGCGCGACGGACGGGCGTATCGACGTCAGCCGCATTATATTCTCCAAAACCATGCTGGCAATCCTAGGCATTCTAGCTCTCGTCATTCTCATTCCAGCGCATATTTTCTGGGTCATTGCGCGTGGCCGAGATGAGGTCTGCCGATCCGCGAGTCCTATATTCCGGGCATTTTCGACGCCATGTTCTGGTGCGCCCAGTCCATGGGCGGCGCTCCGCAAGGGTACCCGCGCCTGGTGTTTCCGCGCGTCGTAGCGTTGCTATGGCTTTATGCGGGGATTGTGCTCATCTCGTACTTAACCACATCGCTAACCCTGAATACCCTGCGCGGCGATATAACGGGCCAGACGATCTGGCAGGAAAGCGCGTCGCGGTGGTAAAGGGATCGACGGCCTCCGCTTACCTGGACAGCGTCGAGTCGCAAAAAACGGAGTATTTCGACTTTTCAGCTTGTGCCACATCTTTGATCGCGGGCGAAACCGATGCAGTGGTCTACGACACGCCGGTTATTCAGCACTTCACCCTGAAAGAAGGCCGCGTCCGGGTGGCTGGAACGCAGTTCAGGCCGGAAAACTACGGCATCGCCTTCCCGGTCGGCTCGCCGTTGCGCCGGTCGGTCAACCAGGCGCTCTTAAAGCTTTTCGAGAACGGCGCATACGAAACCCTCTACCGCAAATGGCTCGGCGAGAAAGCTGGCGGGTAGTGCTTGATTGTTGGTTCTTGAGTAGCGTCAGACTTTAGCGGGCTTTCCCCGGCGGCGCGGCTCAGGTATAGAAATTGCAAATCAAAATTGCAGAAACCTGAAGCGAGGGCCCCCATGAGCAAGATCAAAGTCGCCAACCCCGTCGTCGAACTCGACGGCGACGAGATGACGCGCATTATCTGGCAGCTCATCAAGGACAAGCTTATCACGCCCTATCTCGACGTGGATTTGCATTATTACGATCTCGGTATGGAGCACCGCGACGCGACGGACGACAAGGTGACGGTGGACGCGGCGCACGCCATCCTGAAGCATGGGGTGGGCGTGAAGTGCGCAACCATCACCCCGGACGAGCAGCGGGTGGAGGAGTTCAAGCTTAAGAAGATGTGGAAGTCGCCTAACGGCACCATTCGCAACATCCTGGGCGGCGTTATCTTCCGCGAACCGATCGTGTGCCAGAACGTGCCGCGCCTCGTGCCGGGCTGGACGAAATCGATCATCGTCGGTCGCCATGCGTTCGGCGATCAATACAAGGCGACGGACTTCAAGGTGCCGGGCAAGGGCAAACTGACCATAAAATGGCAGGGCGAGGATGGGCAGGTTATCGAGCACGAGGTGTTTGATTTCCAGGAAGCTGGCGTCGCGATGGCGATGTACAACCTTGATGACTCTATCCGCGATTTCGCCCGCGCCTCGATGAATTACGCGCTAAATCGTAATTACCCGCTGTATCTCTCCACCAAAAACACGATTCTCAAAGCCTACGACGGGCGCTTCAAGGACATTTTCCAGGAGGTCTTCGACGCGGAATTTGTGCCGCAATACAAGGCGGCGGGCCTCACTTATGAGCACAGGCTGATCGACGACATGGTCGCATCGTGCCTGAAATGGTCGGGCGGCTATGTATGGGCGTGCAAGAACTATGACGGCGACGTGCAGTCCGACACGGTGGCGCAAGGGTATGGCTCTCTGGGCCTGATGACTTCGGTGCTATTGACGCCGGACGGACGCACGGTCGAGGCCGAGGCAGCGCATGGCACCGTCACCCGCCATTACCGCGAGCACCAAAAGGGCCGCGAAACCTCCACCAACTCCACCGCCTCGATTTTTGCATGGTCACGCGGCTTGAAGCATCGCGCCAAGCTGGACGAGAACGCAGCGCTCGATCGCTTCGCGCAGACGTTGGAAGACGTGACCGTCGCGACAATCGAGGCGGGGCATATGACCAAAGACCTCGCCCTCCTCGTCGGCGACAAACAGTGTTGGCTTTCAACCAGCGGCTTTATCGACAAGATCGATGAAAACCTGCAAAAGGCAATGGCGTGCGCGGCGCTCAGCGCCAAAATCACACCGCTTCTTTTGAACGTGCATTACTGTCAACCGGCTTGATACTGTTCTTCTCAGCCGCGTCAACTTCGCAGCTTCATTCTCAGCCGGCTTGTGGAACATATGAAAACACTTTTAGGCCGTCTCCGCTTTGCGCCACGTATTATGCTCTTCTACAACATACGAAAGGGTGTTGCGAAATCACAATGTCGATCTGCGCGGCCTTCCAATCATTTACAACGATGGCGCCAATACACCTGTACGGGCTTTTGCGGTTAAGCTATCTATCGGCTGATATATCAACTTATGAAGACAAAGATTCCTTCTTTGTTCATGCAGTCGCTATAAAGGATATATCCAAGTTCGCAGAGTTATTCTTTTTTAAGGGTTTCTTCAAATGCGCGACAAGCCGAGCCTGACAACCGGAAATGCGAATTCAGGCTGAACGAGATGTTCGAGACAATCTGCTTATGCTCCCAGCGTGCGCCGACCATACCTCGGATGACGCGACCGCCAATCAGCTCCTACTTTTCGTCGCGAGGTTTGTCGAGCAGCAACTCCTCGAAATCGTCGAGGGCCATGGTTTCAAACTGGCGTGCGGCGTCGGGTGTCATTTCAGCACGTCCCGGTAAATCTCAGCCAGGCTCATTTCAAATTGAATAGCTTCAAGTTTCAGGATGGCGTCTAATCTTTTTAGCGGCGTGTAAGCCTCCCAGTCTGACCGGCCGCGATTAAAAACATCCACATATGGCATTTTACGCTCGATCAGCACATAGTGCCGCAAGCTGGGCAGTTGCTGATACAGCGCCCATTTCTTATGCCTGTCACGTTTTTGCGTGCCGTCAGAGATCACTTCGATAAGTATGATGGGGTCTGATAGGTCGGAGGCATCCGGCTCCAGTTCGCCGCATCGTACTATCACGTCCGGGAAAACCTTCAGGTCAAGCAGCTTTTCCTTTAGCCAGAAAGTCTCATCGTAAGGGCGGCAATCCGAACCGCGCCGCCGGAAGTCGTTCATCAGCGCGATTGTCAGATTTTGGATGATGCGTTTATGCTCCCAGCACACGCCGACCATGCCTCGGATGACGCGACCGCCGATCAGCTCCCACTTTTCATCGCGGGGCTTGTCGAGAAGCAGCTCCTCGAAATCGTCGAGCGACATGGTCTCAAACTGCTGTGCGATATCGGCGGGCGTCATGCTTTTGCTCCTTGGCTAAGCGTACCGCACAACGCGTAATTTGCCATCCTTGCGAGAGAGGCGGCGGGTATCTGTGCCCAACGCCTCCTTTCAAACTACTACGACGCGGGTTTGACGAAAACACCCACAAGATTTCCCACAGCCAGCACGTGATCTTTCATAGCTTCAAGCACAGCCTCCCGATCTGCGGCTGGCGGCAAGTCGAGTTTCGTGTCCAGCGCAAACACCTGGAAGTGGTAATGGTGAGTGATTTCATCTGGCGGCTTCGGCCCAAAGTAACCCGTTCCGCCAGTTGAGTTGGCGCCTTGCAACATATCTTTCGGCTCAACGAGGCGCGGCGGAGTGGACAACCCAGCCCGCAACGAGGTCATGTCCGCTGGGATATTGTAAGCGAGCCAATGTACGAAAGGCTTTGGCTGCGTTGCGTCCGGGTCTTCCATCATGATCGCAAAAGACTTTGTGCCTTTTGGCGCATTGCTCCACGCCAATTGCGGGGACACGTTCTCGCCGAATGCGGAATGCTCGAACGGAATCCCCTGATCCGCTGTAAAATCAGAGGATGTTACTTCCAGCGGGCTGCTATCTGACGCTTTAATCAATTCGCCCGCAAGCTGCTCGGGCGTTTCCGCTTTCTTAGCCGCCATCTTTGCAGGGCTCGATGACGCTTCATTGCGCGATGAGAAACCAGCCACGGTGATGCGATGGATAAACCGCTGGTGTCGCTGGTAACGATCATCGAGCCGTCGGCCAAAAACGCTAATCCGGCGGGACGGCCCGTTACAGTTGGCTAGTTACTGTCTGCTTTTTGCAAAAACCCGGTCAGAAACGGTACCACTTTAGAAGGCTGGCCATCCTTGAAGCTGATGCGCACAACCTCATACCCACGCGCTGGTTTGGCGTTCCATGAACCGCGCAAAGCCACAAAGGCGTCGCCTGCGAACTCGCCGGATTTGGCGAAAGCCATCTGGATACCAGCCGAATGCGCCTTATAGCCGAGCGCCATAGGCGTGCTTTTCTTGAGCCACTCGGAGATTTTTACCGTGTTGTCCTGCGCGGCGATTGGATTTGGCTTATTGTCTTCCATGACGTGCGGCTATCCGTAATATTTGCCGTCCTCGATTTTGTTGAACTCTTCCTTGGGAGTTTCATCATCGATAAGGTCGTAACTTTGATCCCAGCCGTAAAGCTCGGACGTGCCTGGGTGCCAATCGAACCCAATCGTGTTGCGCAGGCCCTTGGCGAAGATGCGGCGCTGCTTGCCGTCCGGCGACGCTTGCAGGATGGTTGCGCTTTCAGGACGTGATTCAGTGCATGAGTTGCAGGTCGAACCGACCGAGATATACAGCATCCCGTCCGGGCCGAAGCTCATGGTGCGGTTCGGGTGTTGTCCGGCATCCGGCAAATCGTTGATGATGCGCTGTAACTCGCTCAGCGTGCCGTCCGCCTTGATGTCGGCGACATACACGTCGGCGACTGTCGCCAGCCACATTTGCGAACCTTTGATGGCGATGCCGTGCATCTTGTCCCGGCTGGCGACAACAACGGGCGCCTGGGCCTTGCCGTCTGCGTCGGCTTTCAACATCACCACGTCGCCGATTGAACGGCGCGTGACGTAAACCGTGCCGTTATCGCTGACAGCGAGAATGCGGGGATTAACCAAATCTTTTGCAAACACCTCGACTTTATAGCCGTCTGGCAATTTGAGGTTTGCGAGCGGATCGCCGCCCTCGACTTGCCGCGGCTTTAGAAAGTTTGAGGTGAGTGCGGATGACGGCGGTGGATTTTCAGGCGTAAGAGCGGCCGCCGAACCGCAGAATGCCAGTATTATGCCGACAGTCGATGTAAATCGCATAGGGTTTTCCTTTCTACAGGCGCTTCGTAAAGCGCGCTGTAACCGGAAGCGCCGCGCGCCATCAAAGTTCTCATTTAGGAGTTCGAAGCTGACGAATCCTAATGTGGAGAAAGCTCATTCTATGAGCGGGATACCGGGCGACAGTTTGCGGAGATATGCTGAGCAATCACGCTTCCCACCGCGCCCCGACCATGCCTCGGATGACGCGACCGCCGATCAGCTCCCACTTTTCATCGCGGGGCTTGTCGAGAAGCAGCTCCTCGAAGTCGTCGGGTGCCATGGTCTCAAATTGCTGCGCGGCGTCGGGCGTGATGTTCGCTTTCTCACAAAATACGTCACGGTATATCTCGGCTAGCGGAATCTCGAACAAAATGGCGGGCAGCTTCAGCGTTCCATGGATCCCTTCAAGCATAGCATAATCCAGCCATTCCGCGTCCGGGCGGCTAAAAACTTCAACCTGCGCCTTGTCACGTTCGACCAGAACGTAATGCTGTAAGCTAGGCAGTTTTTGATAAAGAGCCCATTTTTCCGAGCGGTCGCGCTGCTCCGTGCCTTTGGAAAGCACCTCGAACAATACGACGGGATCATGAACTGAGGTCGCTCCTTCGGTCAGCTTACGGCAGAACACTAGCACATCCGGAAAAACCTTCAAATCAATGGACTTTTCCCGCAGCCAGAAGGTCTCGTCATAAGCCCGGCAGCGTGAACCCGTCGCGCGAAAATGATTGCGCAGCGCCGTGCTGATGTTGAGGACGATCTCCTTGTGCTCCCAGCGCGCGCCGAGCATGCCGCGAATGACGCGGCCACCGATCAGCTCCCACTTCTCGTCGCGGGGCTTGTCGAGCAGCAGCTCCTCGAAATCGTCGAGGGCCATGGTTTCGAACTGGCGGGCGGCGTCCGGCGTCATCGGCATTGCTCCTTTGAGGCGAGTATAGCGCGAAATCTGAAATTTGTCATTTCTGGCTATAGGCTTATGAGTTGCCTTCGCTATAAGCCGCAGCTAACGTGCCCCCATGGATAATGCGCACGTTAAACAAAGTACCGGAGCCGCGCAGGCGTGGCTGTTCATTGTGCTGCTAGGCCCACCGCTCGGTGCGGTAATACCGCTTTTTCTAATGTTAATGATTCGTATTTTTGACCCGAATGTTTCTCTTCTTAAGATAAGCATTATTGACATTGTTTATTTTATGGCAGTCGCAGTGTTTAGTTCTATATTTAGTTACTTCATGGGCGGATTACAGGCAATCGTATTCGCATCTCTCATTGCTTTCCGCCTAATTCAAAGAAAGTGGATTTCATGGCTTGAAATTTTTTTAGCAGCACTAGCTGCGTCGTTAATTTCAGTCTGTATTTTCGCATTAATTTTTGATGATGACAGTGAACGAGCTTTGTATATGTCTGGCATGTTTGCGCTTTGTTACTTTAGCTCAGCGCTTTTGTGCCGCTTTGTCATAGCGTCACTTGGAATAATGCCGCCGCGACCTGGGCACGAGTATTCAGCACGGGTGAAGCGGGCCAGTTACGCTATTCTAGTGGTCTTTATTGTTTCGATCTTAGCAGGGGGCGTCATTGCTGTAATCGAAAAGGGCAAAGCTCCACGAAAAACGCCCAACGAGAGGAGCCCCACCCTTTTGATCGCTATCGACCATTTCCGCCTCAGTAAGAATCCGCTAACGTCGCGCGCATGAACGAGCGGTTGATGGATCGGCGCAAGCAGGACGAGGACGAGGGCGAGCTGAAGCTGCGCCCGCAGGTGCTGGCCGAGTTCATAGGGCAGGAGCGGGCGCGCGCCAACATGAAGGTGTTCATCGACGCGGCGCGCGCGCGCGGTGACGCGCTCGACCATGTGCTGTTCGCGGGACCGCCGGGGCTTGGCAAGACGACGCTGGCGCAAATCGTGGCGCGAGAGCTGGGCGTGAATTTCCGCATGACGTCCGGGCCGGTCATCGCAAAGGCGGGCGATCTGGCGGCGCTGCTGACCAACCTAGAAGATCGCGACGTACTGTTCATCGACGAAATTCACCGGCTCAACCCGGCGGTGGAGGAAATCCTCTACCCCGCAATGGAGGATTTCCAGCTCGACCTCATCATCGGCGAAGGCCCGGCGGCGCGCTCGGTGCGCATCGACCTCGCCAAATTCACGCTCGTCGGCGCCACCACCCGCACCGGCCTGCTCACCACCCCGCTTCGCGACCGCTTCGGCATTCCGATCCGCCTCAATTTTTACACGGACGACGAGCTTGAGGAGATCGTGAAGCGCGGCGCGCGCGTGCTGGATTTGCGCATTACGCCGGATGGCGCGCGGGAAATCGCCCGCCGCTCGCGAGGCACACCGCGTGTCGCCGGCCGCCTGTTGCGTCGGGTGCGCGATTTCGCCAGCGCCGATGGCCTCGCCGAGGTGACGAAGGAGGCGGCGGACGGCGCGCTGTCGCAGCTTGAGGTGGACGCGCTCGGGCTGGACGGCATGGATCACCGTTACCTTAACGTCATCGCGCTAAACTACGGCGGCGGGCCGGTCGGTATTGAAACCATCGCGGCGGCCCTGTCCGAGTCGAAAGACGCCATTGAGGAGACGGTAGAGCCGTACCTCCTGCAACAGGGTTTTATAGGCCGCACGCCGCGCGGTCGCGTCCTGACGCTGAAAGCCTTCAAGCATCTCGGCCTCGCCGCCCCCCGCCGCGAAATCAACCAGATTTCGTTGTTTGACGCGGGGCTGGATGATAGCGAAGCGTAGAATTGGGCGGCGAACATGTTTACACGACGGGGCCTCTTCAAAGCGCTTGGCCTTTCTGTGGCTGGCGGCCTCGGTCTCGGCGGCTACGCTTTTGGCGCCGAGCCGATGTTGAGGCTGCGCGTCCAGCGGTATCAGATTACCCCGATGGGCTGGCCTGCCGGGTTGCAACTTCGTATCGCCGCCATCGCCGACATCCATGCGGGCGAGCCGACCATGTCTGCCTGGCATATTCGCCGCATCGTAGAGGCCACGAACGCGCTGAACGCCGATCTGATCGTGCTGCTTGGCGATTATGTTGCCGGGCACAAGTTCGTCACGCGCCAGCTTTCATCGCCGGAATGGGCGGGCATTCTCGGTGGCTTGCGCGCGCCACTCGGCGTGCACGCCATCCTTGGCAATCATGACTGGTGGGACGATTATGGCGCTCAAGCTCGTGGCGCAGGGCCGACAATCGCGGGCGAGGCTTTAAAGGACGTAGGCATCGCGCTTTATGAGAATAAGTCCGTGCGGTTGCAAAAAGACGGGCAGGGCTTCTGGCTCACAGGCTTGGGCGACCAGCTCGCGCTTATCCCCAAAGCGGGCCGCAACAAGTGCAATCGCCTGTGCGGCGTCGATGATTTGCCGGGGGCGCTAGCGCAGGTGACAGACGACGCGCCCGTCATTTTGCTGGCGCACGAGCCGGATATTTTCCCGAATGTTCCCAAACGGGTCAGCCTTACTCTTTCCGGGCATACCCACGGAGGACAAGTCCGGCTGTTCGGCTATTCACCCATGGCGCCGTCGCGCTATCGGAACCGCTACGCTTATGGGCACGTGGTTGAGGATGACCGCCATCTGGTCGTCTCCGGCGGACTGGGGTGCTCCATCATCCCCGTGCGTCTGGGAGTGCCGCCGGAAATTGTGCACATCACGATAGGAGGGCGGCATGACGGAGTGGCCTGATATTGCCGGCCGTATCGAGGGCCGCCGCCACGTGTTGCCGGTACGGGTGTATTTCGAGGACACGGATGCGGGCGCCTTGGTTTACCACGCCAGTTACATCCGCTGGTTCGAGCGTGGGCGCTCAGATTTTCTGCGCCTCGCAGGTCTGAACCACGCGACCATGATGGCGCCGGAAACGGGTGAGCCGCACGCTTTCATTGTCCGCCGCATAACGGTCGATTATCTGAAGCCGGGGCGACTGGACGACCTGCTGGAAATCGGCACGGAGGCCGTAGCGCTGGGCGCCAGTTCGCTCACTCTCCGGCAAACCGCGATGCGTGAGGGCGGTGTGCTGTGCAGCGCCGAGGTCGTCTGCGTGCTTATCAGTCTTGCGGGCAAACCGCTTCGCATGGCCGCGCATATCCCGGTCGAGGCGATGAGCATCTTCAGTCCCGTTAGCGAATAAACATGCATGGCGTGGCATAACGCATTCGTGTGTTGTGGAAAAACAGCGCATGACGGGTATTGCGCGAACAAAACGCAATGAAGCTGCATCAGGACTTAACTTAACCACGCGGCGCCCCTATTTCTGGCGCGGCTATTGCTGATTACGATTCGTGACGCATCATTATAACTGTTAATTATTGTCCCGGGAAAACACGTAAATGGAACCAACTCTAACAGCTCCTTTACCAAACGCTGGGGCCGGATTTTCGTTTCTGGAGCTGTTTCTGGACGCGCACATTGTCGTGCAGGTGGTCATGCTTGGCCTAATGTTCGCAAGCATCTGGGGCTGGGCGATCATCATCGAAAAACTGTTCGCGTTTGGGCGCGCAGGGCGCGAAGCGGATGAGTTCGAGCGCGTGTTCTGGTCGGGCCAGTCGCTGGACGAACTCTATCTTGGGTTGTCCCAGAAGCGAACAACGCTTATGTCTGCATTATTCGTGGCGGCCATGCGCGAGTGGCGGCGCTCCATCGAGGGCGGCGCCAAACCGCTGCCCGGCGCGCAGATGCGAATCGAGCGGGTGATGACCGTCACCATCGGCCGCGAAATGGACAAGCTGGAGAAGCGGCTGCTGTTTCTCGCGACGGTGGGATCGGTTGCGCCATTTGTGGGACTGTTCGGAACAGTTTGGGGAATTATGTCGAGCTTTCAGGCCATCGCGGCGTCGAAAAATACCTCGCTGGACGTAGTGGCTCCGGGCATCGCCGAGGCGCTGTTTGCGACGGCGCTGGGGCTGCTTGCCGCGATCCCTGCCGTTATCTTTTACAATAAATTCAGCCACCAGGCCTCACGGCACGCGCAACGGCTGGAAGCCTTCGCCGATGAGTTTACCGCGATCGTATCGCGCCAGATCGACATGAGGGTTTGACTATGGGCGCGAGTATGCAGGGCGGCGGCGGAGGGCGAGGGCGAGGCGGGCGAAGCAGCCGCTACCAGCCCATGGCCGAGATTAATGTCACGCCGTTCGTGGACGTCATGCTTGTGTTGCTGATCGTGTTCATGGTTACGGCGCCGCTGCTGACCGTTGGCGTTCAGATCGAGTTGCCGAAAAGCCAGGCCAGCGCGGTGAAATCTGACAAACCGCCGCTGACGGTTAGCGTGAAGCCGGACAGTAAAATTTACATCGGGGATGAAGAAATCGCCCTCGATCAGGTTAAGACGAGGCTCGCCGCCATGACCAGCACGGTGAATGTGGAAGATGCGGTGTTTGTGCGGGGTGACGAGCGGGCCAATTATGGGTTATTGATGCGCGTCATGGGCCAGATCAACGCCGCCGGGTTCAAGCGGATATCGCTGATTACCGTTTTAGAGCAAACGCCGTAGGGACAGCGCATTGAAAACAAGCCTGATCGTCTCCGGAATACTGCACGTCGTTCTTTTCGCTGCGATTTTTCTGAATTTCGCGACGAGCAGCAATACGATGACGCCACCGCGAGGCCCCGTGCCCGTCGAAATCACCATGACGTCGGAAATTACCGAGCAGAAGGTGGGCAAAGCTGACGGCAAGGCGGATAAAACCACGCCGCCCAAGGCAGAGCCGAAAAAGCCCGACGCCGCGCCGGAGCCTGTCGCCACGCCGCAAGTGACGCCGAAGCCCGCCGAGCGTCAGGCAACCGCCGCGCCACCGCCTCCGCCGCCCAAATCCGAGCCAGCGCCCGAGCCGGAGAAAAAGCCGGAGCCTGAGAAAAAAGCCGAGCCGGAAAAGAAGACCGAGGTGGAGAAACCCCCCGAAGCCGAGAAGAAACCGGAGCCCGCTGAGACGCCGCCGGAGAAAAAGCCCGAGCCTCCCAAGCCGAAAAAAGTTGAGGAAAAGCCGAAGCCTAAACCCAAGCCGAAGCCTGAACAGCGCGAGTTCAACCAGGATCGCATCGCCGACATCCTGAAACCGAAAGCGCCCGAACAACCGAGCAAATTCAACCCGAACCGCATCTCTGCCCTGCTGAACAAAGACCCAAATGCAGGCGATGTGGCGCCGTCCGAGCAGCAGCCAAAGCTTGGGCGTGCGCCTTCGAGTTTCCAGGATCAGGCGCTAGGCTCGGAACAGGGGACTGGCGATAAACTCACCGCGAACGAGCTAGACGCCTTTGTTAGACATGTAGAGCAGTTCTGGGATTTGCCGGGGGGCCTCGGCGGTGAGGTGGTCGTCGTGAAGCTGCGCATCGAGCTGCAGCCGAATGGGGCTCTCGCGCGGCCTCCTCAGGTCATGAACTCCGGCAACTCCTCGTTTTTCCAGTCCGCAGCGGAAAGCGCTGTTCGCGCCGTTCAGAAAGCCGCGCCGTTCTCGTTCATGCCCGCTGATAAGTATGCGGAATGGCGAGATATCACGGTTAATTTTAATCCCGATCAAATGCTGCGCTAGACGCCAACCTGCGCTGATTTTGAGGATACGCCATGATTGAACAATGCGCTCTGAAAATTTTGAGAACTGTCGGCGCCATTACCTGCCTTGCATTGCTGGCGGCGCCATTTGTGTTCGCCGCATTGTCTGCGCGTGCCGTGGAGGTCGAAATCAACCGGGGCAACCTGCGTCCGCTCCCCATCGCAATCCCGGTTTTTCAAGGCGGTGACGGCGCCCCGAGCCAGCTTGGCGAGCAGATTGCGGATGTTGTGCAGGCCGATCTGGAGCGCTCCGGTCTGTTCAAGCCGATAGACCGGGGCGCTTTCATAGAGCGCGGCGCGACCATAGACCGCCCTCCGCGCTTTAACGACTGGAAGGTGTTAAACGCCGAGTCGCTCATCCTTGCCCGCGTCAGCCAGGGTTCAGACGGCCGCATCCGCGCGGAATTCCGGCTATGGGATGTGATTGGCGGACGCCAGCTTGCCGGCGAGCAGTTTTTCACCGCAGGCGCGAACTGGCGCCGCGTAGGGCACATCATCGCTGACGCCATTTACAAGCGGCTGATTGGCGAGCAGGGATATTTCGATACGCGCATCGTGTTCGTCGATGAGTCCGGCCCGAAGAGTGCGCGGGTGAAAAACCTCGCCATCATGGACCAGGACGGCCAGAACGTGCGGTCGCTGACCAAGGGGACGAATTTGGTTCTCACGCCGCGATTTAGCCCATCCACACAAGAGATTGCGTACATGGCCTATAACAGCGCTGGTCAACCAAGGGTTGTGCTGCGCGATCTGGAGACTGGGCAGGAGCAATCGGTTGGAACGCTATCGGGCATGACTTTCGCGCCGCGCTTCTCGCCCGACGGCAGAAGCATCATTTTCAGCCGACAGGAGGAGGGAAACTCTAACATTTTCCTGATGGATTTGCGCAGCAAACAGCAGATGCGGCTGACCAATACGCCAGCCATCGACACCGGCCCATGCTTTTCGCCAGACGGCCAGCGCATCGTGTTCGAGTCGGATCGTGGCGGCACGCAGCAGCTATACGTTATGAACCGTGATGGCTCGGGCGCGCAGCGGATCAGCTTCGGCGACGGCTCCTATTCGACGCCCGTATGGTCGCCGCGTGGCGACCTCATCGCGTTCACAAAGCAATCGCGCGGCCGGTTTTTGATCGGCGTCATCAAGCCGGATGGAAGCGGTGAACGCATCCTGACCGAGGGCTACCACAATGAGGGGCCGACCTGGGCGCCCAATGGCCGCGTCCTGATGTTTTTCCGGGACTTGCCCGGCACGAATGGCGGGCCGCGCCTGTTCACCATCGATCTAACCGGCTACAATGAGAGAATGGTGCCAACCCCGTCTTTTGCGTCCGACCCGGCATGGTCACCATCGATCAATTAGCGATTTACCTTGTTTTTGCATAATCCTGAATGATTTCAGATTATTTCTGAATGGGCGCCTATGCATGTCACATACGTGTAATTTTCGTGGCATTTTCGCATCATGAAGGTACAAACTCGGGCCACATCTAGGGTCTCTTCTTGATCGAAACCTCATTGGCAGGTAATTCGAAAGTACGGCCAATGCCGTTTAACCAGAGGAGAGAAGTTCATGCAGGGTTTGAAAGGCGCAATCGTCATCGCCACGATCATCGCAGCTGCCGCCGCTCTCGGCGCTTGCCGCAAAGAAGTTGAAGCAGAGCCAATGAAACTCGGCGCTGAAGTCGTTGTTTCTATCGTTCGTTAATTTCTGGTCTACCGACACTGTACTACGGGGTCTAATTTAATTTAAGGAGGGGGCCATGAAAGCCTTCAAATTCGCGGTTCTCGCCGCTTCAGTTCTTGCCGCTGTATCTCTTGGCGCTTGCCGCAAAGAAGAACCAATGAAGCTCGGCGCTTCGGACATCGTCTCCGCTCGTTAATCTAACGGTCTTTGACGCAATATTTTGAAGCATATGGCTTCGTCTACCTGAAGCGCCGTGGCGCCATTAACTTGGTGAACACGGCGTTTTAGTTTTTATTGCGCATCTTTGGTGCGGCGATCTCGACGACTTTTCTGCGTAACGAATGCGAAAAGTGCGTATCGCCTTAAAATCAACGCAGCATCTGGCCATATTTAGGGTCAATTAATCATCTTCTGGTTTACTACGTTCGGGCGTTGCTACCGCGCCGGTGCGATCTGGAGTGACATTATGCATATTCATCCGCTCGGAGCTATTATCGCCGCCGCGCTTATAGCAACGCTTTTCGCTGGCTGTTCGCAAAAGTCCACGCAGGGGGCGGGTTTTGGATTGAACGGGTCTGAAGGGCCAGTGACGCCTGGTACGCCGCGCGAGTTCAGCGTTAAGGTTGGAGATACGGTATATTTCGACAGCGATAGCGTACAGCTTTCCGCCGACGCCCAGCAGACGCTGATGGCGCAGGCGCAATGGCTGCGATCATACCCGCAATATTCTTTGACGATTGAAGGCCACGCGGACGAACGCGGAACGCGCGAGTATAACATTGGATTAGGCGCGCAACGGGCGACGGCGGCCAAGCAGTTCCTGGCGTCTCAAGGGGTTAACCCTGGCCGCGTTCAAACGCTGTCATACGGCAAGGAGCGCCCGGTGGCTGTTTGTGATAATATTTCATGCTGGTCGCAAAACAGACGCGCTGTCACGGTGCTGAACAGCAGAGGCGGCGGCTCTGTCGCGTCCTATTAGGACACGGCAGTCTAACTTCCCCTCTGTGGCGTGGCGATATGACCGCATCACGGCCACTGCCTCATTCCTGACCACTTGTTTCGCCTAATTGCGGCAAACGCAATCTGGATCGCAACAATGTCCCAACGCCGCTCGCTTCACGGGTTTGTTTTTCTGACTGGCGCAATGCTGGGGTTTGCTGCAATGGCGCAAAGCGGGGGTCTAACAGGGGCTCCACAAGGCGTGGATTTGCAAGCCATAGACCGACGCATCGACAAACTTGAAGAGCAGATCATCGATTTGCAGTCTCAGGCCGCGGCGCTTGAAAGTCTGGCGAACAATGCTCCCGCGACGCGCGATGGAGGAGCGGGATTTGGCGCAGATGGCGGCGGTGGTGGACAGAACCAGGCGCTTTCCGCTCAGGTCGCCGAGTTGACGCAAAGGCTTCAGCAATTGGAGCGCCAGTTAGGGTTTGCTCCACCGCGAAGCTCTGGCCCCCCGCCCTCTGCGAACGCCGGCCCACCGCCACTCCAAAATCGCGAGCCTCTCAATAGTCAGCCTTCACGCCAGTCTCCGCAAGGCTATGCGAGCGAACAGAATCGCCCCGGCGGGGGCTTTGGCTCAACCACTGTCGAGCCGGGCGGATCGTCTGGCGGCGCATTTTCGTCAGAGCCGCCACGCCGGTACGCTTCGCCGCAGGGCGCCGGGCCACAAACAGGTGCGCCCGCTTATGGCGGCGGGAGCGATGCCCAGCCCGCACGGTTCTCATCCGGTGAGGCAAAAACGCTTTACGACCAGGCCTATGGAAGCCTTGTGAAACGCGAGTATCAAGCGGCCGAGACTTATTTCACGCAGTTCTTAAAGCAGCACCCAAGCGACCCCCTTGCTGGTCCCGCACAGTTCTGGCTTGGAGAAACCGCTTTTGTCTCGGGTGAATACCGGCAGGCTGCGGATATGTTCCTGAAGAGCTACACCAATTATCCGGCTAGCGAAAAAGCGCCAGAAAGCCTTCTTAAGCTTGGATTGTCTCTCAAGCGTCTAGGCGAAAGCAGCGAAGCTTGTAATACCTTCTCTGAGTTGGAGCAAAGGTTCCCGCAAGCTCAGGCGGTGATCCAGCGTGCGCAGGCCGAGAAGCGCAGATCGAACTGTTAAATGGCGGAACGGCGGCGGTCTCGATTATCTCCGTTTTTCTCAACCGCTGAAATGGACGCGCTTTTTTCGCCGCTTTCTGGTCATTTCGGCTGCTTGATCGCTGTCTCAGGCGGCGCGGACAGCGTGGCTTTGATGCATGCCGCCAATCGCTGGCGTCGGGCCACCGGAGGCCACATAAGGCTTGTCGTGACGACTATCGATCATGGCTTGCGGCCACAATCGCGCACTGAAGCGGAGTTTGTTGGGGCGGTTGCCAACCGGATCGGACTTCAGCACTTTATCCTCAATTGGCAAGGCGCAAAGCCGGGCGCGGGGCTGCAAAATGCAGCGCGTAACGCTCGCTATGGGCTTTTGCGCGCTTTTGCGGCTGAGAACCACCTTGCCGCCGTCGTCACCGCGCACACCCAAGAGGATCAGGCCGAAACGCTGATGATGCGTCTGGCGCGTGGCAGCGGCCTAGACGGGCTGGCTGGCATTGCGGCCGTTACTCATATGGGTGAGATGACCCTTATTCGTCCATTTTTAGACATCTCTAAAGTTCGGCTGAAAGCATTTCTGCGATCCATTGGCGAAAGCTGGATCGAAGACCCCAGCAACGCAGACGCCAATTTTGAGCGTGTGCGCGTCCGGCGTGCTATCGGCGTTCTCCGAAAACAGGGGTTCGACACACGCGCCATTGCGCTGTCCGCCAAACGTCTCGGCCGGGCGAAAGACGCCTGCGCGTCCGCCGCATCGAACTTTGCGGCGTCTCACCTTCAGGTTTTCCCGGAAGGCTGGGCGCGCGTCGCTCTTGCGGCCTTCAGATCAGCACCAGGCGAGATCGCCATTAATTTTCTCTCGAAGGTGCTGGCGGCCTTTGGCGGCGGTGCGCGGCAAGTACGATTATCAAAAATCGAGGCTCTGTATTTGGCGCTGTTAAAAGAGGAGGACGACAAATGGACGCTGGGCGGCTGCATTTTGCGCCTTGCCTCGGGGCAGGTCACGATCATCCGCGAGGAGGGGCGCCTAATAAGTAACGACATTCTTCTAGCGCCAGGCGAGAGAGCGGTTTGGGATGGCCGATTTGAGGTCTCCTGCAACCATCAAAGCGGGCTGGTTCGCGTTACAGCGCTTCGACTTGAGGGATGGAAGCGGCTGGATAGCCCGCTATTGGGTGCGCCAAAAGCCGCGCTTAGCGTGACGCCCGCTTTTTGGCTCGACGACCAATTTCTTTCTGCTCCATTAGCCTCAACGGCTTCGACGTCAAGCGGCGACGCACTGGTATGCCGCGCCACGTTTGTTAATCCTTTCGACGAGAAGATTTAATCTAAAGGCAGTAAATTTATGTAAACTGATAAATCGAATAGCTTCACTTGGCAAAACCGGGCCAGCCGCTTATCTCAGTATGACGAATTCATAAACTTTAGAGGCGCACCGCCTCAAAATGGGCATTTGCCCGCGAACCGAAGGCGTTCCATGAACTCCAATTTCCGTAATTTTGCGATCTGGATCATCATCCTTCTTCTCCTTATCGCGTTGTTCAACCTGTTTCAGAATCCTTCCCGGCGTGCGCGGGATAAGGAAATAAGCTATTCGCAGTTTTTGACCGAGGTCGAGAACAAGACGGTGAGGTCTGTCACAATATCCGGCACAACGTTAAGCGGGCAGTTTAACGATAACCGCGTATTCCAGACCATCGCGCCAAACGATCCGCAACTTGTGGAGCGTCTAAAGACAGGCGGCGTCGGTTTTACGGTGAAGCCGCCGGAGGATGACGTGCCGTCGCTCCTCGGCGTGCTGGTGTCATGGTTCCCGATGTTGCTGCTTATCGGCGTCTGGGTGTTTTTCATGCGCCAGATGCAGTCTGGCGGCGGCAGGGCTATGGGCTTCGGCAAATCCAAGGCCAAGCTGCTGACGGAAAAGCAGGGCCGCGTGACATTTGACGATGTAGCTGGCGTTGACGAAGCTAAGGAAGACCTGGAAGAGATCGTAGAATTTCTGCGCGATCCGCAAAAATTCCAGAAACTTGGCGGGCGTATTCCGCGCGGTGCCCTTCTCGTTGGCCCCCCAGGTACAGGCAAAACTCTTCTCGCCCGCGCCATTGCAGGCGAAGCGAACGTGCCGTTTTTTACTATCTCCGGCTCTGACTTCGTCGAAATGTTCGTAGGCGTCGGCGCGAGTCGCGTGCGCGACATGTTCGAGCAGGCCAAGAAAAACGCGCCGTGCATTATTTTTATCGACGAAATCGACGCTGTTGGTCGTCATCGCGGCGCAGGTCTTGGCGGCGGCAATGACGAGCGTGAACAGACGCTTAACCAGTTGCTTGTGGAGATGGATGGCTTTGAGGCAAACGAGGGCATTATCATCGTGGCGGCGACAAACCGTCCGGACGTGCTCGATCCGGCCCTGCTCCGCCCCGGTCGTTTCGACCGGCAGATTAACGTGTCGTTGCCGGATGTCATTGGCCGCGAGAAAATTCTGAAAGTGCATTCGCGTAAAGTGCCGCTTGCTCCCGATGTTGACTTGCGGGTTCTGGCGCGCGGCACGCCAGGCTTCTCCGGCGCTGACCTCGCCAACCTCGTCAACGAAGCGGCCCTGCTGGCGGCGCGCCGCTCCAAGCGCATCGTTACTCACTCCGAGTTCGAGGACGCGAAAGACAAAGTCATGATGGGCGCGGAACGCCGCTCCATGGTGATGAGCGAAGAGGAAAAGCGCAACACGGCTTATCATGAGGCGGGCCATGCCATCGTCGGCCTGACCGTGGAAGGGGCTGACCCGATCCATAAGGCCACGATTATACCGCGCGGCCGCGCTCTTGGCCTCGTGCTGTCGCTGCCCGAGGGCGACCGTTACACCTATACGCGCCAATGGTGCGTATCACGTCTCGCCATCTTGTTTGGAGGTCGTGAGGCTGAAATCAGAAAGTTCGGACCGGACAAGGTGACGAACGGCGCAACCAGCGACATCCAGATGGCGACGCGCCTTGCCCGCTCGATGGTGATGGAATGGGGCATGTCGGATAGCCTTGGCCGCGTGCGTTACGCAGGCAATGAGCAGGAAGTGTTCCTCGGCCACTCGGTCACGCAGACGGTCAACATGTCCGACGAAACCGCCAAAATCGTTGACGGCGAAATCCGCAAGCTCATCGAGGAAGGCGAGCAGACGGCACGCCGTATTCTCACAGAACGACAGAATGAGTGGGAAGCGATTGCCCAGGCATTGCTTGAATTCGAGACCCTGAATGCTCAGGATTTTAAGGATCTGATGGCGGGTAGACGCCCTGTCCGTGAAGATCCCGATGATGCAAGCAAGCCAAAACGTCGCGCGGCGGTTCCGACTTCCGGCAAGCCCCGCAAGTCTGACGAAGAGGATGAGCCAAACACAGGCGGAATGGAACCTCAGCCGCAGTCTTAAAACTCTTTCCGGCAATGAACCGTCGCCGCTTGGGATTTATCCTGAACGGCGACGGTTCAATTTAAAGAACGCAAATCCAGCAAGAGCGGTTGTAACGCTGATATCGAGGCCCGCAAAAATCCACTTCATAACGGTAGCCCAGCTTGCTGCGATGAGAAGCCACCCGTCTGCTGGAATTAGCCGGGCGAGAATACCCAGAACCAAGCCGTTTTCAGCAAGATCGAACATCGCCTGCGCAATTGGCGCTGCTGCCATAGCCATTCGCATCGGCGTCGATGCAGGGATGGAGAAGCGCACATCGGGCCGGGTTAAACGCAGGCAGATCATAATGAGAGCAACACACTCAACAATCGCTAGCGCGGTGTCAGGCCCGCTATGCCAAAGTGCATATGCGCGAAGCCCATCCTCACCAAAAGCCGTGAGCAGTCTGTTTGCAGTCTCACGCGAATACCCGAAGCGGAAGTCAAATATCGCTTTTCCACCCGCCATTTCCTCAAGAAGCGTCCCGCTCACCAGCGTCACATAAAGGTCGAGCGCGACGACTGCGGCCATTGCGGCGCAGATGTGCCAGAGGCGCAAATGAAGGTCCGCGCGGATAAGTATTTTGTCTGGATTCATAAAGGCAGACTTGGCATAGGAGGAACACGGCGCGCAACAGCCGGTATAGAAGGAGGCGGGCGCCGATGAAAGTGTATCTCAGGCCGATGGGCATCATCTGGGGCGCAACCGCCGCCCAGGCCGTGGCCGAGGGCATCGCGCTTCCGCTATGCGGCGCCCCCGCCGCGTTTCTGGCCGCACAGATTATCGAGGGCGAGCCGGGCGCCACAAAACACGCTATCGCCCGCGCGCCGACGCTGACCGCCATTGATGAACCCTCCGTACAAACGCTGCTTGCCAAGCTCACCAACCCCCGCCCTTCCATCGCCGGGCTGGACTGGAGCCGTCCGCGCATCATGGGCATTCTGAACGTGACACCCGACAGCTTCTCCGATGGCGGCCAGCACAATGGCTCCGACGTTGCTGCGGCGCACGCCCGCGTGCTTGTGGGGGAGGGCGCGGACATTATCGACATCGGCGGCGAGTCTACCCGGCCCGGCGCGCCGCTTGTAAGCATTGAGGACGAGCGCGCCCTCGTGCTGCCAGTTCTGGAGCGGCTCAAAAACCTGCCTGCGCCAATGTCCATTGACACGCGCAAAGCGGCGATCATGCGCGATGCGGTTGGTGTGGGCGCCACCATAATCAATGATGTGTCGGCCCTTAGCTTCGATGCGGAAAGTTTGGCGGCTGCGGCGGCGTTGCAAGCGCCAGTCATTCTCATGCACGCTCAAGGCACGCCCCAGACCATGCAGGAAAACCCAACCTATCTCGACGCGCTGCTAGAGGTTTACGACTATCTCGAAGCGCGTATTGAGGCGGCGGTCGCGGCTGGAGTTGCGCGCGAGGCCATCATCGTTGACCCGGGCATCGGCTTCGGCAAGACTTTCGACCACAATTTGGCGCTGATGGAGGGCGTAAGCCTATTCCATGGCTTGGGCGCGCCGGTGCTCATCGGCATTTCGCGCAAGGGCGTCACCGGCCAGCTTGCCGGCGAAACTGATCCGAAAGCGCGGGACTTCGGCAGCGTCACGGCGGCGGCGCTGGCGGTCAATCAAGGGGTGCAGATTGTCCGGGTGCACAACGTTGTGGCGACGAGGCAGGCTTTGCGTGTATGGCAGGCCACATCGCGTGGACATGATGGGACATAGTGCATACACCACACATTGCCGTAATATTTGTTGAAGCGCTAAATTGGCTTTGGCGTGGTGCAAATCAGCCTGGTGGTTAATAATTCATTAGCATTGAGCGCTTTTGTATTTATGGTCGCATACCCACAATTCCTGCCGAAGCGTAATGCGTCTTAGGGAAAATATAATGTCACGCAAGCTTTTTGGAACGGACGGCATCCGCGGCCAAGCCAACACGCACCCGATGACCGCCGAAATGGCGATGAAAGTGGGTATGGCTGCCGGACATATTTTCACGAAGGGAACGCATCGGCACCGGGTGGTCATCGGCAAGGACACGCGGCTTTCGGGCTACGTCATCGAATCGGCGATGGTTGCCGGGTTCACGAGTGTGGGTATGGACGTGTTTCAGCTTGGACCAACGCCAACTCCCGCCGTCGCCATGCTGACGCGAAGCCTGCGCGCCGACCTCGGTGTGATGATTTCCGCATCGCATAATCCATACGAGGATAACGGCATCAAGCTGTTCGGCCCGGACGGCTATAAGCTATCCGACGACATCGAAATGGAAATCGAACGGTGCGTCGGAGGTGATATGGGGGCTTTGCTCGCGGCGCCCGATAAAATCGGCCGAGCCAAGCGCATTGACGGCGTCAACGACCGCTACATCGAGTTCGCCAAGCGCACGCTGGATAAAACTATTCGTCTCGACGGCTTGCGCGTGGTGATCGACTGCGCCAACGGCGCGGCCTATCGCGTGGCGCCTGAGGCGTTGTGGGAGCTGGGCGCAGAAGTTATCACCCTGAGCAATGATCCGGACGGCTTTAACATTAACAAGGATTGCGGATCGACGGCGCCTGGCGCTCTGCGCGCTAAAGTGAAGGAAATGCGCGCGGACATTGGCATTGCGCTGGATGGAGACGCCGACCGCGTTATTATCGTTGACGAAAAAGGCGCAATTGTCGATGGCGACCAAATTCTGGCGGTCATAGCGGAGACATGGCGTAGTGCAGGCAAACTGGCGAACAACGGCGTCGTGGCCACGGTCATGTCGAATCTGGGGCTGGAGCGCTATCTGGGCGGCTTGGGTCTCGGCTTCATCCGCACCCCGGTTGGAGACCGTTATGTGGTCGAGCGCATGCGCCGCGATGGATATAACGTCGGCGGCGAGCAATCCGGCCATGTCGTGTTATCCGACCATTCCACAACGGGCGATGGGCTGGTGACGGCGCTCCAAATTCTGAGCCTCGTTGTCACAAGCAAAAAGCCGGTAAGCGAGGTGTGCAGCCGTTTTATGCCGCTCCCGCAACTCATGAAGAATGTGCGGTATAATGGCAGCAAGCCGCTGGAGGACGATGCGGTCAAGGCTGTGATAGAGCGAAACCGAGAGAGGCTTGGCAATAGTGGTCGGCTCGTCATACGTCCGTCCGGCACCGAAGCCGTCATTCGTGTTATGGCGGAGGCGGACGATGAAACGCTGGTGCAATCCGTCGTCGGCGACATCGCCGAGGCGATCCGCATCTCCGCAGCCGGGCATTAAGCACAACCCCGGCCTTGCTCGATCCTGCGGCTCTCGGTTTACCGCCGACTCTAAGATGGACTCCGGGCTTCGACGGGAAGAATTCGCCCAGCGCGCCAATGTCAGCGCCACTTGGTATACGAGACGCACATTTTCTGAAGATACATCAATCCCGTGAACCGCTGCCGCATGTGTCAACACCCGTTCCAATGTAAGAAAAGTCGATTGAAAGCGTGACTGGACCGGCCCCTTCTTTCGCCCGCTTCTTGCCAAACTCGATGAGTCGCTCGCGGGAGGGATCTTTCAGCGTCATAAAGCCGATGGACTTTACCTGAGTCTCCATAACCGCAGCCTTGGAACGGCGGATCGGCTTGCCAACGTCTAGCAGGTCCGAGACGTGCAACCGGATCAGATCTGCGAAGGTCTTCGTCCTAACCTTTGCTCGGGGCGTAATGGCGACCCCTTTGTAAATGCAGCGCTCTACCTCGA
>Ga0163154_10000310_pt1 | contig 71731 bp, 114 predicted proteins | sample OliLakLV19MP9P1_FD_148649 | JGI IMG/M metagenome (GOLD analysis project Ga0163154, IMG submission 148649) | Freshwater microbial mat bacterial communities from Lake Vanda, McMurdo Dry Valleys, Antarctica - Oligotrophic Lake LV.19.MP9.P1 | ecosystem: Environmental > Aquatic > Freshwater > Lake... | reverse complement strand
TAAAATTTTAGTATTTTCATTTTTTGAGCATGATTTATAATCCATTTTATCTTTTTGAATATTATAAATGCCTATCTTGTTATAAGAGTCACCCTTTATATGTCGATATATAGAAATAAAATTAGAGAAGACTTTATCTTTAAAAACACAACAAATTTTAATTCTATTGTTATTAATAATAAATACAGAGCTGTGAGCAATTATAGATTTCACTTTATAATGTTTCTAATTATAAATTTACTATGCAGATATTCCAAGCTTTCATTTTCAGATATCTTTTCAACTATTTCTTTGCCAAGATTCGTTAATCTATTTTTAAAAATAACTTCCCAATGAACTAATAACCAATAATAACCAGTTCTGATTTCTTTAAAATTATTGGTTATTAAATAATATTTGATATCATCACCATCATTCTCTAACTCTATAGAATTTATAATTTTTAATATGTCTTCTTTATTATAATCTTCACTAATATAATCTTGACCAGTTAAAGAATGAACTATATTACCACTCATTTTTTCCTTTACTTACACCTCGGAAAAACAAATGGCCATCTTTCAAAACATTTAATAAATTTTTCCACTTATTAAAATCGGCTTCGGCCTTATACTGACCTTTTTTAGCATTACAAACATCATCATCTTTAGCAACATAAGCTTTGAGGATAGTGTCTGTAACTTTTTCACCGCCATTTTTTAATGATTTATAATAAAATATTTTTTCAGCCTCTATACGCTCAACTTCTAATTTTTTTTCTTTAGAAATTAATTCAGCATCACTTAAGAATTCTGTTAATTCTTTTTGAGCCTCTAAACACAAGGCTGCTGTCTTTTCAGCATCCTCAGGTTCGTATTTTCGAGAATGAGCCTTTCGAAATTCAATCATGATTTTTTCAATCATAACCTCAACTTTATCAGACTGAGTTTCTTGATCTTCGGTTTCTTCTTCTTGGCCGTATTTAACAGCTCCCCAATTTTCTGACATACGATCTTTCTCCTTTGTATGTATCTTGCTTTGAATTTTACGTACTCGATAATTTTTCGATCAAATCTTTTACCTCTAAATTGGTTTTTTTAAGCTCATCTAGAGCTAAATCATGCTCTTTATATATTCTTGTTAAATGTTGCCGGACCATTAAATTTTGCAAAAATATAACAATCTCCATAGAGAAAGTTGTGGTTGGTGCTCGAAGAAAAGTAATTATACCTTCGCCATCAGTTTCAAAAAGATTTTTAAAAAGAAATTTACCATCAAAATTATCTTTAGAAAAAGATTTGCAAATCTCATCATAAAGCTGAAATTCACTTTCAGTAATTTCCACCCTTTTATTATCTATAATTCTTAACATTATGATCTCTTAATTATACCAGTGCCACCGTCATTTAATTCTCTTTGTTTTTGAAGACGTTTAATTCTATCCGTTTGTAAACTTTGTGGCAAAGGTCCGTCAGAAGTAAAATCAACATCTTCACCTTGAGATTTCAATTGACTCATTTTAGCTTTTAGAGTTTTAGGGTCAGCAGCTTCCATTGCTGCCAGAGCAGCTCTCGTAAAATCCGGGTCTCTTAAATCTTCTTCAATCGAATCAGGGTTTTCTGCCAACTCAATAGCCAGCCTGCGTTCAGCTTCCTCTTCCGGATCTCTTAACTCAGAAACTATCTCTTTAAATTTATCATTATTTGACGCATTAATATTTACGCCGGCATTTTTAAAAAATTTGTCCATCGGCGACTCGCCCCTTTGTGCCATAGGACTATTAGGATTAACATGGCCAGAAACAATAACGGCTTTATCCTTACCGTTGTTGAACTTTACAACGGGCTCAGCACTACCGACTTTTTGCATTCGATAGTTTGAAATTAACCAACCAGCAAGGCCTCGCGGATCATTTGGCATAATTGTAAGAGCTTCGGTCAGCTCTTCAATCAGGTTTACGGTGCTTTCATTAAGTATTGGTTCACCACAAGAAGGACATTCGTTGCTAGCAAGTACCTTACTCCAAGTTGGCGGAATCTCTACGCCGCAATTTTGACATTTTATCATATTATCTCCTTTATCCATCATATATATCATTATTTTATGATATTTTTAATTATCCTATCATTTAATTCATTTTTAATGTTAATTTTTATTAATTCCAGTTCTGAACATAATCTTTCTATAATTTCATCTTCGGAATTGTTTGTTAACATTAAACTTAACTGTGATTTGAATTTATTTTCAAAATTCTTACAGGCGACAGAAATATAGTTGTAGTTTTCCCAATCAGTATTCACAGTATTCCTTCATAGTTTATGAATTTTATTTAAATATTCCTGAATTAAATGTTGTTTTATTTCAGGGTAAGTTTTAAGAAAACATATTGCCTCTTCAGTAGCTTTTGTTTTTTTTAGCATATTATCTTTGGCGGCTAACGGTTGCAAATTTTGTTTCATCCAAATAATTTTTAAAATATCTTTATAATTATTTTTATCCATTTTAAATGCAGCAACTGGAATAATATGGTCTAGCTGCCAAGTCAGCTTATTTTTTTTAAAATTACCTCTATTTTCCCAACACATCCAGCTTTCAAATTGACACTCTATATGCTTGCGATAATTGGCAACTGTATCTGTAAAGAATTCACTTGTTTTTTTACTGACATTTAGTTTTTTACTATTTAAACACACTCTTTATAGATGAAGCCATAATTGATTTAAATTTATAAATTTCATCTATTTTATTTCTATTTCTTTCATAATCAATAGAGTTTTTTATTAGTTTTTCTTTATTTTTTTTATAATATAATTTATTTTTTTCTTTTTGTTTTTCAGTATTATAATTTTCTTTTAACCTAATTAAAACAATTTCTCTATTTTTTAAATAATGTATTTTTTTATTTTCTTTTGACCTTAAATTATTTTTCTGATTCCATTTTTGATTATATATTTTTTGACAGGCATTACATCTAGATCTGTAAATTTCTAATCTAAGATCAAAATAAAAATTATCTAAAGATAAAAAAAGTTGACATCCGTTCTTACCTCTACAGACTTTATATTTTGCTTCACTCATCTATAATATCACCATTTTCACCGTAAGCTAAATCTTCTTCTAAATCATCAAGAATATCATTACGATCAAAGTCTTCAAGATTAATTTGCTTAATAACTTTTTCTTTTTTCATAACTATCTTCCTAGATTTTAATTCACTCGGTTCTTGCGGAGCCATGGCCAAACCTCGAATATCAGTAATAATACACCCCATCGTCCCTTCATAATACTGAAGATTTCCAATAAGCTTCACAGCTATCCCGACCGCTAACGGCTGGCGTTTATTGCTGGTTTCTAAACATTTCTTTTTGACACCATCTAGGCCATCAGGAAATAAAGTAACGCGCATTTGATTGCCAAAAGGATCTTCAATCAGCATTTTTGCCATCGTTTGTCCAAATAATTTTGAATCTTCTTTCTTAACGTTGAATTCAAATATCTGCTTAATCTCACCCTTAAGATTATCTACACGCTGCGAATATTTTTTTAAATCAGATTCATCCATATCATCTGGTGGTGGAGGAAATATTTTATCCAGTTTTTTGAAATTAATATCGCCTGGCTTAAAAAATTTACCAAATACATCAAACTTGGTTCCCGTAAGACCCTCGCCAAGATAACGTTTTTCCAAAGCAAATATTTCAGGAATACTCCACTCAGCTTCTTCTGGCCAAGGATAATTAAATGTAGGATATTTTGCAGGATTCTTTGCTTTACTCTTAGCATAAGCTTGAAATTTCTTTTTAAAATCTGAGGCGTATAAGTACATCTGCTTGCGCGTGAGTGTGTGCGCAATCGAATCAAAACAGCCCGAGGCAGCTAAAGCTTGAATAGCAGTGCTTCTGACTTTTGATGAATTAGTTTTTGCAAGAAAATCTTCGAAAGATGTATATGGACGAGTTTCAAGTATGTTTTGAATTGCATCGTCGGAAACAAATTTTAATGCTGATAGTCCTGTCATCAATGTATGGTTATCAATTACTTTGTAATCCATTTCTGAAATATTAATATCTGGAGGTATAATTTTAATATTTAAAAAACGAATCTCTTCTTTAATTTTCATAATATTATCGGCAGCTATTTTTGCATTTGAAGCAACTTCAGATTTAAGATTAGCAACCAAAAACTCTAATGGGAAATGTGCTTTAAGATAAGCTGTATGATATCCTACCATTGAATACATAATCGCATGGCTAGCATTGAAACCATAACCGCCGAATGATGCAATGTGCTTTTCCCAGAAAATTTCGCCATCTTCTTGGGAATAGTCATGTTTTTTCTTCATACCACCAATAAAATCTTGACGCCACTCATCAACTTTTTTCTGATCTTTGCCTTTCATCTTAGTTAACTTACGAAGGTTGTCAGCTTGATGTAAATTCCATCCAGCCGCATCTTCAGCCAAAAACATTAAGCTTTCCTCAAACAAACCGAAACCATACGTACTACTAAAAGCCCTATCCATAAAATGTTTTGGAATATTTACTGCAACATCACCATTACGAGTAGCAATAAAATCATTACGAATATCTTTAGCTGATGGTCTTGCAAGTGCGTTGATTAAAGCGAGATCATAAATGCTTTTTGGTTTAACTCTTCGGCAAAGATCAATTGTTCCACCAGAAGTACCTAGTTGAAAGACACAATTATTTCTACCATCAGAAATAAGATTATAAGTTGCTTCGTCATATTCATTAAGATTGATAATCGGGACTTCTTTACCACACTCTTTAATAATTCTTTCTGTTTCGGTGATGATGTCCAGTGTACTCAGGCCAAGAGTATCAATTTTTACCAGAGAGTTTGCTTCGGCATCATCTTTTGTAAATTCGACAGCAATTTGACCCTCTTTATCAATTCTTAATGGGAAATAATCTTGAAGAGGATCAATTGATAAAACAATACCTGCAGCATGCGTAGCCCAAGCCATTTTTTTATTTTGAAGATTTTTTGCGTGATTTTTTAACGGCTTATATTTTTCAGCATATTCATTTAATAATGGGCTTCTTTCAAAAGCATCGGTAACTTTTTTAGTATCAGCGGAAATAAGATCTGCTAATTTCTGTCCAAGAACTACAGATTCTTTCCTATCACCAGCAAGATCAAATGTACGAGTAATAGATTTTGCATATACTTTTGGTTTCATTGTAAGAACATTGCTTACATGAGCTATTCTATCTGCACCATATTTGCGAGCCAGATAATTATGAATAGCTCCTCGCCCTTTTGGAGAGATATCCGAGTCTATATCCGGGTAAGCATCTTTAAATTTGTTTAAAAACCTAGCAAAAATAAGGCCGAACTTTTTGGGATAAGCTGCATGAATATCATTTACATAAGCTGTAAGAGATCCTCCGACTGATCCTCGACCATAACCAATTGAAATATTTTGGCTTCTTCCCCAGTTTAAAAAATCAGCTACGATTAACATATAGCTAGAAAAGCCACGAAATTCAAAAACTTCGAACTCTTCTTCCATTTGTTTAATACATTCTTGGCGATCTTCTTCTGGGATATCACCTTTTTTGATTTTGGCATCAAGACATTTAAAACTTCTGTATCTATAAAACAGTGCATCATCAGAAATATTTTCAACTGGGTTATCATATTTCCAAGCTAAAAAGTATTCATAATCTGGTTCATCTTCGATTGGGAATCTTGGTAATTGATTGTTTTTACCAGATGCAACAACCGGATTGGTCCAAGAAGGATCTTCGCACATATCAGCAATTTCTAAGGTATTATTAATTAACGACTGAGCGAACTCCTCACCCCAGACACGAGAGAAGAAAGCCTTAACTTCATTTCCTGACTTGATATAAAAGTCATTTACATTATATTTTAGACGGTTACCTGAAAAAATTGGCTGACCACTACCCATTGCAAGCATAGCGTCATGACTTTCATACTGATCTGGAGTAACATAATGGGCATCAGTAGCTACAATTAATTTAATACCAAGTTTTTCGCCAAGTTTTTTTAATTGACGATTGGTAAACATTTGGTCAACATAATCTGTATAAAGATTTACATTTCTATTTAAAGCATTTGGTTGAACTTCAAAAAACAAATTATCACCAAATATTTCTTTTAGTTGCAGCGATTGTTTTTCTGCTTCTTCAAAATCTCGTTTGTTAAGTAGTTGGGAAATAATTCCGGCACCACAAGCCGTAGTGCAGATTAGGTCTGAAGAATTATCCTTCAATAGCGCCCAGTCAATTCTAGGATAAACTTTTTTGGAAGAAACTAGTCTATTATCGAATCCAAGTTTGCTTAATTTTAACAAATGCTGATAGCCGATTTTGTTCTTAGCTAAAAGAATAAGATGACGTAATCTTTCATCCTTATTATTTACATCATTAACAAAGTAAAAGTTTACTCCAACGATTAATTTAACACCGGTTTCTTTTGAAGCTTTATATGATTCATAAATACCAGACAGGGTGCCATGATCGGTAACAGCCACTGCTGGCTGATTTAATTCTTTGGCGCGCTGAAATAACTCTTTAGGTTCTATTAAAGAGTCCATAAGAGAAAAAGTTGTATTATTATGTAGAGAAACGTAAGGAATATATTCTTGCATGTTAGTGTATGCCATCTTTTGCATTATACTGGTACTTGCAGCTATTAGCAATAGATTTTATAATTTTAAAATTATTAGATAATATAATAATTTTTATCCTCATTATTTAAGGAACATAATAAATATAAATAATAAACGCAATCAATATTTAAAATTTTAATAATTTAATATCATTACTTTTTAAGCAGATCATATTAATAACATTGTTTCTTCCAGTGTATCTTGAAACTGTTTTAGTTTTTCATCTCTCTGGGATGCATTACAACGGACGGTAACCTTATTCGACCCAAAGGTACAATTGGCTACCAATCCGTTTCTGCGTACATAGAAAAAACCTTGATCGATATATCTTGAAGGAGCCAAATATCCAGCGTTTAAAAATGCTTGTACGTGCGCTTTCATAATTGGCTTTTCAAGATACATAATGGTAGTCCCGTTTGAGTTACCACAACATCCTGAAGTTGTTGTTTTTGATATAATCAAGGTTATCCTTTATAGTTATTCTTTACCGCGATGTTTTAATTCAAAAGAGCAATATTTAATTTTTGCATTTTGAGTTTTGAGAGCTTCTTTGTATCCAGCGCTGAGTTCTTTAAGAACTTCTTTTGCAGCGTTAAGTTTTTCATCAGCATCTACTTCAGCTTCTATATTATATACATTGCTATTACATGCAAGCATTGTTTTTTTAATATCATCTTCCGTAAATCCAGCAACTTCTTCCATAAATCCATCAGGAAGAGATTTTGCCCATTTCTTTGGAAAACCACTATCGTTATCATCATCTTTTTTTACTGGCCGTTCTTTTCTTGTCATTTTTTCTTACTCCTGGTTATAAATTATATATAAATTGAATTGCATAAAGGAAGCTACCACACATTGCGACTAATATAACATAATAGGCAGCATCCGTTAATACTTGTGTGTTTTTCATAATGTCATTAGCACATCACGAAGAAGAACTAATTTAAATTCTTTTCCGTCATGTTTGAAGTCGCGTACGAACTTTTTATCTACCACAATAGTGTTACCAACAGCAACTGTTGGTTTAACAAAAACATTAAAAACATAATCACCCGGACCTATACGTACGACTTTAGCTGTCAAAAATTCGCTTTCTTTTTTAGCTGTTCCAGGAACAATTAAACCGCTGGCTGTTTTCTCCTCAACTAACTCTTCTTTAATTTCTTCGATTAAAATATTAAATCCCAACATTTCCATATTACTTTACCTTTCTAACTATTGTATAATCAAATTCAACTATACCATTAACTGACGTAATCGCTTCCATCATGTCTTCTTTGATATCATAAGGGCCGTTACAACCTTCACTTGGGCATTCTGTTTCCCAAAAATACCATCCAGGACCACTATGATAAGCGTTCAAGCCTAATTTACCATTATCATAATCTATTGTTACGCTTACTTGTTCATATATTAGGTTAAAATCTGTTTCCATAATTACTCTATAATCTCCGCTTTGTCAATAATGTAACCAAGTGTAAATTCGTTTTTCGCTGAAATCATCATACCATATAATTGATTTGCATTATTTTTATCTCCAACTACATTATTATAATCATAACCTTGCGTAACTAATTTATTTTTAACAACTTCCATTGCTTCAGCGTCAGTTAACATGGCTTCAGGTATAGTTTGTTGAATTGAATCTAAAATTAAAGCAAATTGAACTTGTATTTTTGCCCGATCCATATAATGTTCCAAAACTTCTGGTGTACAGGACTCAAGATTAATTTTATCAAAAGCTGCAATCTGTTGCGATTCCATTTGTTGAAGCCAAGTTGGGACAACAATGTCGTGCATCTGAATTAATTGTAATTTAATTTGCTCATTAATTTTAGCATCAACTTCCGCTTTCACTTGATTTGTCGCCATACCAGTAACAGCCTCACGCAGTTCAACAAGAGTTTCTTTACCAAAGGCCTTAGCAAGTTCATCATTTAAAGGATGAGCTGTTTGACGTAAACCAGTATGCAGAGTTGTTTTAACATGAGCTTTTGTTTTATTATCTAGCAAAACATCAAACTCACGGTCTTCACCTGAAGTCATACCTACAATATTTTCATCAAACTCTTTAAATAATCCGGACCCAACAACATAGAGTTTACCTTCTTCCGAGAGTTCTTCAGATTTTTTATCATCTACAAAAACATCTAGTGATAAAGTAACTTTATCTTTTAATTGAACGAAATCATTTTCATCATACGCTTTAAAAGATCCAGCTGAAACCCGCAACTCTTGCAGTTGAGCCTCGGCAATCTCAGTTTCGTTTTTGGTAGAGCTAGGCTTTACAACCTTCATACCATTAAAATCTTTTAATTCAAAATCAGGTTTCTTTAGAAAAAGAAGATCACAGGTAAAACTGTTACCTTTAAGATTAATGCTTAACATTTGTGGTTGACCAATTGAACGCATTTTTGTTTCAAAAATTACATCCTCATAAGCTTGATTGAGTAATAATTGTTTCAAATTATCTTCAATTTGTTGCTTATATTTATTTAAAATTACTAATTTACTTGCTTTGTTTTTTCTAAAACCAGGAATTTTTTGTTTTTGAAAAAAAGAAACAACCTCATCTTTTTTTTCTTTAACAAATTCCTTGTCGGCCGTATAGCTAGCTTTAACTTTGCAAAATTCAATTTCTTGTGTAGTAACATTCATATTTTATTTTCCTTCTTCTATAATATTTTTATTTTTAGCTAATTTATCTATTTGCTTAATATTAAACCACGAAACATTGAGTATAATTTTATTATAACTTCTTAATTATGATATAAATGTTTATCGAAACGTTCAGATATCCATTACAACCAACTAGTTTCACCGTGACTCGTTTCTGGTATTTTCATAAAAGACTTACCATCTTTACAATTTTCTAAATAATCACACCAGCCACAAAGAGGTGTAACTTTTGGTCTAAATAATTTTTCATTACCAATTTGTTCGTAGTAATCATAAAAAGTATCTATTAACGACATAACATCATTTCTTCTAAATTCTTTTGTAATTTCAACAAATTTATGACGTAACATAATATATGAACCTCGAATAATTTCAACATCTGGATTTTCTAAAAACAAAGCCATAGCATATGTTTGCAATTGTAAAAAATCTTTTTTAAGATAAGCCATACTCTTACTTGTCTTATAATCTGCCACACACATTATGCCATCTCGATCAATTTGAACTCTGTCGATAAATCCTAATAATAAAACTTTATCATCTATACTTATATTAAAATCTTTTTCAACAGCAATAACATTTGGATTTAAATGATTTTCTTTATCATATTTTAATTTTTTAATAAATTGATTAATCATATCTTTAGATAAATCTAAAGATTCATCTGAGAGCTTACCTCTCCACTCTACTAAAGATTCTTTACAAGATAAAGAGACTAAAATGTGATCTGGGTCTTCGTTACCAGCAATTCTATATTTGTAGAACCTTTCTAATATTTCATGTACAAATTTACCAAAAGATAAATGTTCCCAATCTTTTTTAGGAAGTTTTTCGATATATGAAAAATTATATTTAGCTTTACAATCTTTAAATGTCTTAGCTTTACTAACACTAAGATTAAAATATGGCCAAGATTCTCCTTCAGCCACTTGAGGTTTTTTATTTAATAAAATTGCTTTATGAATAACCATACTATTATGTATAGTCATTTTATTAACACTCGACAATTATCCTAAAAACTGTCGTTTAAATGGAATCCATTTGAAAACCTTACCAACAGATGTATCTCGTGGAGACCTTAGAATATGAGATAGATTGGCTGTAGGATTACCCCTAACACCAACATTTTCTTTAGAAATAATCCAGCGAAGATTTTGACTATCAAAATAATAATAAGTTACTGTACCATCTCTATCATTATATTGCGGCCGAGTTAGTGAGCCTGTAGGGCCTCCAACTTCCAGACCGGTATTGTAATAATTTGAACCATCTCTTACCACTTCAGAGTTTTCTAGAGAGAAAAATTGACGATTTTGACGTGCAACCGTCGGGTCAACTGGTGGTTTTGTACCATCCTGAAAGATAACTAAAGACCTTGAATTAAACAGTAGAGAGTTTTCTTGTGATTCATCTGTTGGTGGCGGTGGAACACGAACTTGAACTTTAGCAGGCAAATTTCCTAAAAATCTACCATATCGTCCTTCACTATCCGTTTCAGAATAAATATTTTGGTAAGATTTTGCTGGAAGATCTGTGTATCCTACAATATTCCCTTTACCATCCCATCCAGCAGGATGATTGGTATTACCTGGTGTACTAACAACTTCTCCGCCAATATTTCCATAAATTACATTTGGGTCTGTAGAGTTGCTTCCAAATGGGAATAAATTTGGACCAGGAAATGGCTGAGCTGTACCTTGGATAGTATCTCTTGGTCTACGCATAGAGGAAAAAACATTGTTTGTATAAGTTTTTTCAATTATGGCAGACGAGTCTGTACCGTTAGAGGCAAATACTTGCAAAATTACAGAGCCAGTATCTGTAGGCATAGTAATTGGGCCGATAATAATATCAGAATTAATAGTTGGTACAGATCCATCTAGGGTATAAAATATTGTTGATGCAATATTAGCTGAAACAGCAACAGTTTGAGGTATTCCTTCAATTATTTGAATTGGGCTATCAGCTATGGTTATGGTTATTACTGCCATTTTATTTCACCATATTTAAAAACCGCTTATTAATATCGGCGCGATTATTCTTTTTTAAAAATTCTCTGTATAAAACATGAGCTGCCCGGCGCAAACATTTGCTAATTATAAAATAATTAAAGTTAGCAGTCACTCTGTATTTTAATAAAAAAGCTTCTGATAAGTTTAATATATCGTTTTCTGGATTTTTTATTTCAACAGATGCACGAACACCTACAGCTATGGCTTGTTTGTAAAGCCCGACCTCACCTTTTTTTTCTAAAAGTTCAATATATTGATTTGCTAATTCTTCATTTAATTTTAAAGCCATACACAAGAATACTGTATTATTCAGTGCTTAATGAATATCCCAAAGCTTTATATTTTCCAAAATGAAAGGATTATCAGTTTCAACAACATACTGAGTTGGTTTTTCATCAGGTGTACCTAGGGTTACATATTGGAACAAACCTATCTTTAAAAAATTACAAAAATCATTAATAATTTTATTTTTTTCGCTAGAAATTACTAATTTATATTTTTGAGTTTTTTGATCAAAATGTAATGAATTATTGCCTTGGATAAAACCGGCCCAGAAAGCATCGTTAATATTTTTATAAATAAACACTGTATGATCAACTTCAATACTAATTTTTTTATTATTAAATATAGCATCATTAGCTGTTATGATTAATTCTGTAAAAGAACTATTATTAATTATAAAATTGCTAAAATCTTTACATGTTAGAGATGTTTCCGATATATGGTTTAAATATTCAAAATTATGTGGTCGTAAAATGAAAAAACATTTAGCACCAGCCTTTTCAAAAGCTTGTTTTTCATTCTGGAATCTAACATCATCACAAACATAATTTTCAAAATCATCAACTACTTCTAGTAATGCCCTTTTGACGTGAAAGTTTTCATCATATCTTCGCAAAATATTTGTTCCAATATATGTTAAAGCATCTCTGATGTCTTCAAAAATCTTATCATCAATTGAACCAAAATATAGTTTATTATAATCTAAACCATGGTCTAAAGCATATTTTTTTGCAATTTCAGAGTCCCAACGAAGGTCTTTTCTTTTTTTATTTTTTAAATTCTGGTCAAAACAGTTGATAATGTCTATATTATATAGTTTTGAAATACTATCTTTTAAAAAGTAAGCAATGGAAATTTTTTTAAAACCTTTGTTAGTGACTAAATCGTTTGCTATTGTTGACTTACCACTTTTTATTCTTCCAGATAAACAAATAATCATCTTTTACTCCAAGTTTGCCGAATATTTTGCACAAGAACCGTTTGCATCATCACCTTCAACAATAATAAAATGATTAAATTTACTTTTAATATGTTCATTATGAGTAATAATTAATATTTTAAATTGATTTTGCAACTTTTTAATTATATCAGAAAAAGCATCAATGCCGTCAAGATCCAGAGATTGATCTACTTCATCTAAACCTATAAAGTTTATTTTTATTCCAACTCTTTTTTGAATAACCTTAGATAGCCCAAGTTTAAATGCTAAAGCAAAATATAATTTCTGACCACCTGAAAGTAATTCATAATCTCTATTTTTACCATGTACATTGAAAATTATATCTAATGAATCAGTTTCATTATTAGAAATAAACTGAAACTGTAATGATGGCCTCATTTCTGATAGTATACTGTTTCCTTCGATTTGTAAATCATCTAATATATTATTAATAATCATCGTAGGGATGCCGTTTGGACCAAAAGCTTTCAGAACTTTTTCATTTAAATTTATTTGTTTTCGAATTAACACAGCATCTGCAATTAAAACGTTTAACTTAAGCAAGTCGTCTTGTCTTTTATGAAGCTTTTCTGCATAAACACCAAGAAATGTATCGCTCGATGAAATTGTTTCTATCAATTTATTAATACTAGACCGAGAAATATTAATATTTAATTTTAATTTTAATATTTTATCATTAATTTCTTCATTTTTGTTTTCGACAGATATAGATAGTAAATGATCTTTACGTTGTTCAGCTAAATATATTTTATTTTTAAGATCTTCTATAGTTATTTTATTTTGTTTAACTATATCTTTATAAGTGCTGACTGACTCTGATTCTAATAAAATATTACTTTTATAATTTGCTATATCCGAAATTAACGATTTTATTTTATCATTATAAAACTCAATTTCATAAATTTCTTTGGATAAAGCTTCTCTACACGCTATGCATTTATCTAGTTTTATCGAATACAACTCATAATTTGAATTAATTTCTGTTATTTTTGATTCTTTATATACGCTATAATTGTGACGATGATCTTCACCAATGTTTTGTAGACATATATCACACTTACTTTTCTCAGGTAATTCTTTTTCTAATTTATTTTTTTGATTTTTTAAATTTAAAAGAAAATTCTTACCATCACTTTCTTTACTAGAAACTGATTCAAGTTCTTTTTTTACATCTAAAATATTTCTTTTTGTTTCAACTTGTATTTGTGTTAATAATGTCTTTTTTTCATCAAGTGTGCTCTGTTTATTTACTAGGTTTAATAATAAAAATTCAAGCTTTTTAGAATTTGTTTCGTCATTACCGAGTGATTTTTTTAAATCACTATTTAATACTTTTAAATCTACATCTAAATCGTGTATTTGATTTACCGTATTTGATGCCGCAGATTTTAGTGTATTATCTAGATCTGATAATGATTGGACTTGTGATTCTAGCAAAACCTGCAAAGAATTTTTTTCTTTTTTATTAAAAACATTACTATTTTTAATTTCATCAACTTTAATAGTAAATAAATCAATATCTTCGCTTGGATTACCTAAAGATTCAACTAAAACTTGATTTTTTTCAAAATTAAGCTTTTCCGTATCTAATTTCTTTTTTGCAGCTTTACTATAAGCATTATAATTAGATAATTGTAACGGCTCTTTTAATAAGTCTTTTCTTTTATCTGATGATGTGGAAGCTAGCCCGTCAAGATCGCCTTGAGAAAACAAAACGCAATTTTTAAAAGCTTTATAATTTAGTTTAATAATTTTAAGTAACTCAAGCTCCGTTTCAGAGTTACTTTTACCAGATATTTCTTCCCATGATCCATCAGTTAACTGTCTCTCCAAATATAAATTGGATACTGACTTAGTTCTTTCTCTGCGTGCTTTATAAATCTGTTCATTAATTTCAAAAATAAACTCAACTTTACATTTGCTTTCACCATCTTTAATTATTTTCTCAGCTTTTTTACACGGATATTCGTTATACAACACATATTCAATAGCATGAAATATTGTACTCTTACCAACGCCATTAGATATACGATTATTATTTTTATTAACACCAACAATCAAACAACTGTTAAAATTAGTGAAATCAATATCACTTTGAGAGTGACCCATGAATTTCTCAATACATAAATTAATTGGTTTCACGAGATTTCTCCTTACATTCGTCAATTATTGAATTACAAAGCAATATAAATTGTGATTTTTCTAAATCATCATTGGAAATATATTCAGAATACAGTTTTACAGCTGATTTTGGGTCAATACTGTTATCTACAGAGTCTTTTTGATCCACAGCTATAACTGATATTTGCCTTGATTGTGTTATAGATGAAATATAATAAGCTCCCAAAGAATATATAAATTCAGTAACTTTATCTAAGTTAATATTTTCGATTTCTTCTCCACATAATGTTATTTCAATTTTAACAATAGCGTTTTTATACGATGATCCTTCGTGTTGACCCGAAATTATTTCCATTACATATTCTGTGGAATTAATATCTTTATTTGCAACATTTATTTTTAAACGTCTTAATGGTCTGCTAGGTACTGGTATGTTTTCAAAAAAATCATCTGATTTTGGATTAATTAAAATTAAATTTTTGGTATGATCTGTCTCTCCAAAATCAGAAAGATCTAAACTGCCAGTATGAGCTATAAATGGCGTTTCTGATTTAACTTGAGGCCTGTGAACATGACCCATCCAAGTATAATCGTAATCTGTAAACATACTTAATGGACAAATTAATTCGTTTAATGAATCATCGCATTCATCTCCAACATAAATAGCCCCTTCAAGGGCTAAATGACCAACAATCACTTTCTTTTTCATTTTAGAAATTGCTGATACTTCAAATTCTAAACAGTTTTTAATTATAGATAATGCCTCACCGTGGGTTTCGCATTGTAAAGACCTTCTATCGCGAAATGGAATAAAAGTAAAATCAACCAGTTCTGTTTCAATAGTTTCTATATTATAATAAATATAAACATTTTGAAAATCACATGAATTTATTAAATCTAAAACCGGAGAGATAATTGTAGCACCTGATCTTGTAATATCATGATTACCTATTATGATATGAATATCAATACCGTCACTTTCAATTCTTTTTAACCAATCAATAAATAGTTTGGATTGATAATATGGTGGTTTTAAATCTTCAAAAATATCACCAGTTAAAATGATGCGATCAACGTTTTTTTCATGAACAACATCAGTAATCCAATTTAAAAGATTTAGTTGATCTATAATGCGGCTATTATAATTATTGCCAACACCAGGTTTGCCAATTGATAAACCTTTTCCAATATGCAAATCACCTACTATTAGACTGTTGCTCATATTCTTCTAATCTTTCTTTAATATAATTAATTCTAACCTGTAAGTCATCAGAACTGTACATGTCCGTACCAAAATATTTTTCTATGTAAAGGTCTATATTCCAAAATAACTTTTCAATTATAGATAAGTGTTTTTTCTCATTATTTTTTCTTAAAAAAGAACGAGCACAATCCGAAGCCTGCTTCATTAATACATCAAACCTATCATCTATATCTTCATAAATAGAGTCATAAATATCACTTGTTATATTTTCTTTATCTAATATGCTTTTAGCTACTTCTGTTTTCTTTTTTCCTGTTAAAAAAGATAAAAATTCTACATTCCCACCAACTCTGCCACACCCGTGGCATTTAAATATATCATCAGATGAATTATAATGAAAAGATGGAGTCTTATCTTGATGATCTGGAAACGGACAACAGCTTTTATGGGTCCAACCAGATGTGCTGTAATTTATTTCAAATTTTATATTTTTATTACTTAAAGATTGTAATAATGAACTCTGTTTGTTAGCTAATTTAATTATTTTAAAATTATATTCTTTTGACCATTCTCGTTCAGCATTTGATCCGATATTGGTCTGCCATCCATTATCTTCTTCAAGATATTTTGAGTGGCTAATGATGACGCTTCTACTATCGGGTTTGGTTGAATTTTGTATCTCACACATAATCTTACGTATTCACTATATGTCTGTATTTCTTGCGCCAACAACTCGACAATATAAGTATTATCTATATCTTTATTTGCCATTATTTTTTAAACTTTTAATTTCTTCTGATAATTTAAATATTTTATAATTCAAAGAATTTATGGTGTTTCTTTGTAGTAAGAACATATTTAAAATTAAACTGTGAAGTCCAACGGACCCAGCACCTTCAGGTTTATTTTCATCATTATTCATTTCTAAAGCAACTTGACATAATTCTTTCATGATTGATTTTTCAATATCTTTATCTTGAGGAGTTTTGTTTTCAGATAATGTCTTGTCATTCAAAGCATCTCTGAATCTAATTGATGCATCAAGTGTGCGATTTGCTAGCATTTTTTCTTTGTTTTGATAATCAGTTATCTCTTCAGAGAACTGATCTGCGGTATGCTCTTGATCTTTTGTTGATTGAAACATAGATTTTTTACGATCTATTTTGATACCTTTGTTTTTTTCATCAATAACATCAGCGTTTTCATCACTAAAAGCAATTTTTTCGCTCATAATTATTCCTCAATTTCAATAGCCACCGTCTCTCTGTCTTCTCCTGGCACTGATGGTTCATATGCGCCCACACCATGTTCGCAATTAGCTTTAATTTCAATTTCTTTAATCAGCGCCTTAGCAAAGGTCTCAATCAGCCCTTGCATCTCTACGGCGTCTACAGAGGCATTGTGGAAATCTGATATACGGATGGCTGCATCCCACAATGATACTTCTACATCCTCTGACAAAGAGGATTGAGCATATATATATGACGCATCATCAGGACGAACCGAAACTTTTTCAACCTGCTTTGTAAGATTTGTTGCAATCTTTGTTAGTTTTTGTTTTTCAGCTTCTTCAGCCTGAATTACTAAACGATTAAATTGATTTTCTGTAATTGTTCTCATGAGATTCACCTTAGAATATATTTGGAGTTCCAGCAGCCATTTCAGAAATAGTCATATAGCCATAATTTGGGCTTTGTCTATCCTGAGGGTTTAAATATTGTATCTTGTTATTAGGTAATATATCACCAATATCATCAGTTTCCGTAAGATTTAACTCTTTCATTTTTTTTATTAAAGCTTTTAATAAAGTTTTTCGATGATTTCTATCCATTATTATATGGTAAATTATTGATATTAAGCTTTTGCAACTTGTTTTTCAAACATTTTTAAATGTTTATCAACATTTGACTCTGAAGCAAAGTATTTTGATAGTTTATTATGAATTTTATAATATTTATCTGTTTCTAATAGAATTTCTTCATATAATCCTGATGGAACTTCTTGTACAGAAGGGTATTCATCAATTTTAAGTTCTAAAAAAATCATATTAGATTTTGATAAGTATAACAAATATAACAAACAGGAGTTATAATCACTTTGTTTCATCACCGTCTATCCTGTCTACATAAATATCACATTCACTATCTAAACAATCAGAACAAATAGGTATTAATATGGCACGAAACTCTAATCCGCAAGCAATACAGAACGATTTTTTATAAGACAATTTTTTAGATTCTAGCACAGAAATACTAGCTTCTACTAAATTATTATAATCTTTTCGCTCGTTCACCATACAAAAATACCCTTACCTTCTACATCGCAAATTTAATTTAATTTTTTGAGTAATTATTTTTTTATTTAAATTATTTGGCGTTTTAACAGTAATACTTTTTTCCTCAATACTCTTTAATTCTATTTTATTATCATCAATAGGTAGTAATTTTACATATAAACCACAAGATCTATGCTCAGCAATGAACTTTTGAAATAGCCTATACTCTTTTTCATTCCAAAGAGTCCTATCTCTACTTGCCTGATCAAACTTGGCTTGCATATTTCTAATAAAACCATTAATAGAATTATATTCAAATAAAGCTTTATCAAAAAGACGGCAGGAATCAAGATAATCCATCATTACCTTATATTGATCAGTTTGAGAATCAATCAATAAAATACAATTTTCACAACCTCTGCAGGATACGAATCCGTTTTCCTGGTAGCCAAAGCAACCCAATAATAATTGTATTTTAGGTATATCCACATTTTTAAATCTTGGTAATTACTACGTATTTTTCACTCTGTTCAAATAAATATTCTTTAAAAAATGTCTCTTCTAATAATGGAAGAATAGCTGATGCTTTCAAAGTAACAATAATTTTACTTCCAGCACCTGATTTAAATTTAACATGATCGCAAACTTTCTGTTTTGGTAAACCAAATGCTTGAATTTGTCTATCTTTTAATTCAGACCAAAGAGCGTGTTCAGAAGAAGATTGCAAATTCTTTTCTTCTTTAACTTTTGGTGTTAAATCAACAACAAGATCAGCAATATTATCTTTAACATTTTGCACAACTGTTTTAGGAGTTAATTTTGCTGATTTTGAAACTTTACTTGCTTTTTTTGTAGCCATTTTTTCCTTTATTTTAATTTAATTAGAAATTTCCTTAGAGGGCTGGTTAAAAACGAGCCTTCGATTCGTTTTACTTCAATGCTATCTTTATATATCACTACTGTTGGAAGATTAACAATATCATTTAACTTAAAAAAAGCTTGTTTATCATTATCGTACTCAAGATATTCAAAATTAATTAATGAAAATTCATTTTGCATTTTGTTTATAATATTTTTAACAGCAACACTTGGTCTGCTCCACTCTGCATAAAATAATTTAACGTTAATCATTAATTTATATTATTTTCAATTCTTGCTTTGAGAGCAGCTTCCATCGCAGCTCCAAACGTTTCAATATTCTTTTTTACAGAATCTTCATATTCTTTTTCAGAAAAAATTCCTTTTTGAAGCAAAAGTTTCTCTAAAGAATTAATTCTAACAAAACATTCTACTTGAGCGCCATTACTTCTTAAAAGATCTTTTTCAAGATCTTTTATAATTTTTTCTAATTCAACAATTTTATCACTTTCTTCAGTCATATTAAGCCTTTACGCAACATTTTTTATATTTTTTACCAGAACCGCATGAACACAGATCATTTGGTCGCATTTTTTGTTTTTTTATGATTTTATCTTTTATAGCAATATCAGATAATAAAATTTCATGTAAATGATTGTGCTCGTGCTGCCAAACAACTGCTGGCAATCCTGTTAATATAAATGATTCTCGTTTATTCTCATAATGATTAGTTACATGAATTTCATCATATCTTAGCGTTTTTACAAATTCACCTGGAAATGATAAACAGCCTTCATTTTCAAATATCTTTTGATCATAAACATTATTAATTCTAGCGTTAATTAAATTGAAGCTTAATTCTTTATTAATTCTAACTATTGCAATATTCTTAGCTATTCCTATTTGAGGAGCGGCTAAACCTATTCCTGGTCTACCAATACTGGCAGAATGGTCTAATTCTTTTTCTAATAGTTTAATTAATTCATCAATTTCATCATCTAACACATCAGAGCACTTAATTCTTAGTTTTTTATCATCTGTAATTATCATTTAGCTCTTTTAAGAGTAAAAGAAAGGAAGTTTCCAGCAAACATGGGTTCGGATAGATACTCATAGTTTTCAACAAAACTCATAAATGTATCAACTAATGTTAATCCGTTTTCTTTATATGAAATTTCACGACCCTTATATACAACACTAACTTTTACATGGTCGTTTTCATCAAGAAATTCATTAACTTTAGAAGCTTTGATTTTTAAATCATTTTCTGCTGTAGTTGGTTTTAATTTTATTTCTTTTAATTTAACTTCGTTTTCACGCTTCTTGCGATCATTTTCTTTTTGTTTTTTTGCAAGCTCATATTTATACTTGCCAAAATCAACAATCTTACACATTGGAACATCATTTTCTTTAGAAATCTGTACTAAGTCTAAAGAAGCTGCATGTGCCATACGCAAACCGTCATTTTTCTCAATAATACCAAGATTATTACCATCTTGGTCTATGCACCTAATTTTAGATGCTTTAATTTGGTGACCTACAGGGATAGAAACGCTATTTTTAGTATTCAATTCAATTAACTCCTATTTTTTTCATAATTTTTCACACAATTTATTAATTCGGGTAATGCTAATTTCATTAGCCCTTTTTCATCTAAAGATATTTTTTTATATTTAGGATGATCTTTATTTATATTGATTAATTCAATATTGTTATCATTATAATTTATTTTATATAAATTTTCTCCATTAAAATCAAATTTTCCATTTTTGAAAAATTGCATTTTTGCGTCGATGTTCAATGACCAACTATTACACTCTTCTATCAAGCTCGAACAAATATGCAAGGTTTTTTCATTAAAAGACAATAATCCTGGACGCGAATAGTTGTTATCCTCATAAATTATAACAGGAAACCAGGTTACTTTGTAACAAGAATAAATAGTGCTATTATCTTTTAAATCATCATTATAATATTTTTTATTATCAAGAGGATCTGTATATATTTTTGATATCCAATACTCGCCAATTAATCTAAATGATAATTTCTCATTTATTAATTGCGTTTCTGATAAAATATCAACATGAACAGTTGATCTTGAGGATCTTAGTATAAATGGTGCTAAATCTTCAATATAATTAATTTTTTTATTCAATAAATTAGATGGTGGTCTAATATATGGCTCAATTTGAATTGCTATATCTTGATTATAATTAAAAACCTGAAATCCTATCTCGCATGTCATTAGTAATCTGGTGGCATCAGGATTAAGCCTGAGACGCTTACGTTTAGCATCCCAAATAGCCTTTGAAATGATATTTGGAGCATCATGCTTCAAAGGACTCTTAACTAGGATAACTGAACTGTGATCATTTATTACATAAAGAATATCTCTATCTTTTAATTGCAATAAATTAATGCAAAATTTATTTAGTTCTAATCTTCCATCTGCTTGAATTTTACCTGTAGCAATATATCTACGTGAAAAATCTTTTTCGATAGCAGAAAGAACTTTTTCTTTCAATTGTTTCTTCATTTATATTTATATATCGATTTCTGTGTAGCCACGTTCAACAATTTCTTCTTTTTGTTTAGGCTTTTCTTTATACTCTTGGGTTGATTCCTCTACATAAAGAAACTCTTGTTGGAATTTCTCTTTATGTTCTTGCTTATTAATTTTTTTAATTAGCCAAGATGGAAGCATATATCTCCTTATTAATATGCAAAATTATTCACAGGGAAACACGAATACCACCTAGTATAGCGAATTGACCTTTAATGTCAACTGAAATTGATGGACCAATGTATAGGTTTTGAATTAAAGGAATATGCTCAGCTATATTGTAATTAACTGGTGACATAATAAAAGATACTTCTTGCATTTGTGTTGAATAACCCATACCCAAACCAAGAAATAACCATTGAGGCAGTTGTTTTGTACGACTGTAAGAGAATAATGCAACTTGTAAGTTAGGATTAAGCTCAAACTGCGGAGTGCTCCAATAAACTCCTCCATCTATACTGAAAAGAAGTGTTGGGTTAAAACGAAACTTAGAAGATGGCAGTTCTTCTACCATTTTATTTTCAGTTACCTGAAGATCATAATGCTTACCTTCAACATCAACACCGAACTTACTATACGCAAAATGCTTTCCTTCATCATTTTGAGCTAATACGTTAGTAACACTATAAATGCGCGGATGGACCCTAAGGTCCCATGGTTTTTCCTTCCAAGCGTTAAATTTAACTTCTCCAAAAGGAACATTTTCTTTTTGTGTTGGTTCATTAAGTTTTAATACTTGTGTGGACTTTAAATAACCAAATTTGTCATCTGTAACAGTTGGATCTGTAGTTGCTTTTGGTTCCGTTTTATCAGAAGGCAAACCAGTAGCTGAATAACCTTTCGTAATAACCCTTATTTGTTGGATTGTCTTTACATCGGCTCCGAACTTTTTAAGGTCATCTTTAATTGGGTCTAATTTTAAACCTATTTCCTTTGCAAATTGCTCTACTTGAGCAGCTGTAGCATAACGAGAATCGGCGCGAGTAATACCTTCAGCTAAATGCTTCATTTCAACTAATGAAGTTTCAATCTGTCTTTGTTTTTCAATAGTATCATGTTGATATTTAATTACAACAATAAAACCAACAATAACAAGGATTGCTGCGAGTGATATTAGTATTTTATTTTTCCAAGTCATTTTTATTATCCCATCCTTGCTCAATTAATAAGCTTTTAATATTTGGACTCTGCCAGTTTGGAGGCTTGCGTTGCTTCCCATTTTCATCTTTCCAAGATCCTGGTCCAAATTTAGCCATATTAGTCCTTTGTACTTCATCAGCAATTTCTTTACCGTTTATGCCAAAAGCCAACCTAGCACCTTCGGAAACATAGTCAATATCAGAAAGAGCGTCTGCTATCTCAATAATATCAACTTTTAATTGCTTATGTTCTAAGCGATCTCTTAATTCTAATTTAATATCATCGAAAACTTTACCATAAGTAGCCTCTAAATATTCAATTGCTTCTTCAAGGATCAATTTGGCCCGCAACCTAACAATATTATCACTTGGCACAGTTGGTTTGTCTGGAACAGTTTGTTCAGCAGCAACCATAAACTCTTCAACTTGATTTCTAATCTCACTTTTATTCATATTTATAATCCTCTTTTAATGTTATGTGGTGGTAAAAATTGTTCTTGTAATAACCTAAGTTATCTTTCAATTGCCTCAGTAAAATGCTTATAATCTTCTAATTTTGAATAATATATCGTGTATTTATTTTTTATAAACATAAATTGTTATTTTCAATAAAATTTTCTGTTAATTTATAATTAACACCAGAATAACTCTTATTTGTAATCTCAAGAATACAATTTTGAACCATATCTTTAATAAGATATTCACAATCTTGAATTAATTTTAATTTATGGCTAAACTCATTTGCATCATAACCTCCATATTCGCTAGAATTTAAATATTCGTAGCTATATTGGTTAGAAGGTTTTAACGGAATATGTTTATTTGATTTAAAATAACGATCAGCGTAATTACAACATACATCACAATCTGTGATGATATTATTAAATAATGCATCAGCAATTATGTTACATCGATCAATATCAAAATTCAACTGTTTTTCAATATGTAAAGCAAATTCTTCAACTAAATAATTTTGAAACTGATGAGGCTCAATATATCGAGCTGAAAAATTAATACGTTTATTTATGTTTTTAAGTATTTTAAGTGTTTCATTCATTTTATTCAATTATTCTTTTAATTATAACATCATTAACACTAATTATATTGACTACCTGATCTTCTAAATATTTTTTAAATGAAACATGAATTTTATTTACTTGATTTGTAGCTTCACAGTACACTTCTTTAAATGTATTATATATTTATTATTCATTAATATAATCTATATCTTCTTCATCTATATTAACATGGAATATGAACGGTTCAACTCGACGTTTTATTGCAATTTTCTGCATTAATCTATATATTTGCTGATATTCGGCAAATTGAAATTTGGTATTGTTACCATTACCATAAGCACTATGAAATGAATCATGATGGTGTTTACATAATGTAATACCATTATTTATATCATAACGCTCATCAATATGTATATCATATGAGTTTAAATGGTGGCTTTCTAAATACACATCTCTTACACCGCACATTTGGCATGCATGCCCAGACCTAACCTTAACTTTGCGTGCCCACTCAGTATGGTTGCTATCAGAGCGTCCACCAGAGTAAGTAGGCTTTTTCTTTGTCATTTCAACAAATCTTCAATTCTATCTTTATTATTCTTTATCCAATTACTAACCTTCGTTTCTTCTGCTTGCGCAGGAGATTCTCCACCAACAAATCCTTGATCTTCTTTGTATGATTTTACATGTGCACGCTCATGAGCAATAACAATTGCTATATTTAAAATAGCTGTCCTAACATCATTTTTAGCTTCTTGTTTTATCCTGCCGGAATTAATATTAATTACCGTAGGATCTTTGTCTGCACCAGATTGTACGTGGCCATATTGATTTGAGGGTCCTAAAACAATCTTGCTGACACCTGAAAAATAATTAGAGTCCATGCGTTTTAAAACATCAACAGCTTTCTGTACTAACGGCTCTACAGGCTCAATAACAATGTTTGGGCCACTAGCATCAGCAATTTTTGATATTTCAGATAATAAATCAGCAGCCTGTTTATAATTATGGTAAGTTTCTGTATAGCCCTGACATTGTTTACAAAGATCCATGACTAAATTGCCAATTTTAGCAGGACGCACTTGGTAATTTGCATATTCTGAGCCACAGCCACCACAATTTACTGAATATTGTTTTACTTTTTCCATGTTAATATGTTAAAATATTCATGGGGTATTTTCCAGCTCTTTAATACAGTCTCTAATATCACGATCAAAATAATCTCCTGGGCATTGATTTCCAACACACAAATAACCTGGCTTATTTCGCCTAGCAAATAATTCTATTTTTTTCAGGTTCATATCAGGAAACATAACATCAAGCATGTCCTGTAAGGACTCAGGCTTCTTCGAATGTTTACCAATTGGTGCAAAATGAACAGAACGTTGAGATTTATTTGCTAAATGCTGATATATTTTGCCCCTGGTTCCAATTAAAACTATTTCATGTGTCTGACGAAATAAACGTCCCATACCAAAGTATAAAATATTATTAAAATCAAAGGAAATAAGGTTTTTAATTGCAATTTTAACATCATCAAAAGATTTTATTTTTAATAAATCTTTAATTAATTCTTTTAGCGGTTCTTGTTTTGTTTTAACCCATATATGAGACTGTTTAAGAACAAAACCCCAGTTTTCCATAATCTCTATACCTTCTTTTAAAAGAGAAGATGGCACCCAAAGAGCTAAAACGGCATCATCAGCTACAATACTTTTCACATCAATATTTTTAATGTCTTTATTTGATATTAGCTGATATTGTGAATCTGCTCCGCGTTTAACGTCCGACATAGATAATTTATCAGAGAAAGAATAAGGAGGATCTGCGCAAATAACATTAAATTTCATTTGTATTTTTCTTTCTGCTTTTAATAAAGCTTAAGCAAAAAGTTAATGCATTATTTAAAAATATGATCATCATTGATCGCCATTATCCTGCTGTGTTGGTAATTCTATAACATTATCAGATGAAGGAATTACAACATCAATATTAAACTTAATTTCAGGCTTAATATGTGTAGCTGTCTTTGTAATTATAATATTATATTTACCTGGCATTAATGCCGAATTCCATTTTCCATTGTTAGTCTTTAGCGTTTTTATTTTATTTTTATTACTATCAAAAATAGATACGGTTGCATTAAATACGCCTGAAAAATCAGGATATAATATTTTTTGCGTAACAGGTACGGGTTTTAATAAAATATGGCTATTTAAATTCTCTTTCAAAGACTCTTCGCCACGTTGTATTAAAACTCCGTCCTGTATTTCCACATTGCTTTTTAAGCCAGGCATTACTTTTTTAATAGGTTCTGATTTATCATCATCTGATGCTGGCGTGAAAACAAAATCAGAAACATCAGTTAATTTTTCTTTTACAAAATCCGTAACAGTAATATTAGATGTTATTTTATTTAATTTATTTAATAAAATATTTAACTGCAACTTATTATTACTTGATTCAGCTAATAATTTATCTAATTTTGCTTCAATTGAAATTAAGTAATCTGATGCTTTTTTATCTGTCATATTTTATTCTTTTATGATAATTCCAGAAAATATTTCAACTTTTTTTAATACGACCAACTGATTTAGTTCAACATCATTATGCTGAATTAAATTTTCAATATAATCCTGAATATACTCAATTGTACCAACCTCAATTACTTCTTGATTATACATTAAAAGATACGAGCCATATTCAATATCGCTAAAAGATGTATTTGTATCTTCTTCATGTGAACGTTCTGGAACATAATCAACAGCATCAAAACCTTTGCTATGATAAATTTCAGACTGACTCTTAATATCGTTGATAGTGTTTTTAACAACTTCTTGTGGTGATAGAACTTCGGCAGTTGTTCTGGCAGGAATTTGTACTTGCTTTTTGAGCCGATGATCAACTTGATTATTCGCCACTGCCGGTGTTTTATTTAAACGCTCATGTTCTGGCACATATTGAGAGAAAGCTTTAACATTTTCGTAATGGCTTAAATTCCTATTTGCATTTTTAAAAATTCTATTATTATCATCCATAAATCCTCATTTATTTAAGTACAAATCTTCATCGCTTCGTTCTGCTGGAGAATCACTAGAATTTTGTTGACGTTGCATTTTCTTTTCTTGTTTTTGTTTTTGTTTTTTATCCCACTCACCACTTTTAATCATTTTTTCTTTACTTTCTTGGGCCAAGCGTCGTTCTTTCGATTCTTTACGTTTGCGTTTCAGTTTAACTGAAGGCTTCTCATAAGCCTGCTTCTCCTTATATAACCCTAAAACATTTTCTTTTTGAACCAATGATTTAAAATATCTTACAGCGTCATCTGTCCTTCCATTACGAACAGTAACCTCTACGCTACTAAATGTAGATAAATCTACCGGCCTAAACCCACTTGCATATTTACTTTTTGGTAGTTTTGAAAAATTCATTAATTATACTCCTATTGTTCTTGATCCGTTGTTATCATCATTATTATCGAAATTGTTATCAGCTGTTTGTTTATCTGAAGATATTTGGTCCATAGCACTTAAAATATCTTTTAAAATTGGTTTTTCTCTATCTTCTGCAATTGCATTAAATACTGATGTCAAATATAACTCTTTTAAGTATGCATATGTCAGATTGTTCTCGATAGATATATTAACAAGATTAGTGTAATCTTTTTTATTTAAAGATTTGCCAAACCATTTTTCTAAATATTTTCTTGTCATATCATGATTAGGTCTTGGAAAATAAAATTTCCTATCAAATCTGGAAGGCCTACTTGTTACAGACTCTTTTAATATTGAAATATCATTTGCTGTTGCAATAATCAAAATGCCATTATTTGCTGATACGCCATCCATTAAATTAAGAAAATGTGAAATGCTGACATAGTTGCCCAAAAGAGTATCTAGGTCCTCAATGTAAAGAAGTCCTGGCGATTGTTCTTGAGCATAAGCGAACGCCTCTGTAAGGACGGAATCATTAGTATCTGCACCAGACTGAACTGTTACTGGTTTGAAATCATAATTAGATATAATTGTTCTAATAGCAGAGCTTTTACCAACGCCTGGCTCACCATAAAATAACATTCCACGTTTCCATGCAATATTTGATTGTTTATAAATATTTTCGGCTGAAATAAAACTGTCAACAGCACCCTTAATTGATTTTTTTAAATCATCTGGTAAGAATAAATCATCCCAGCTTGAATTTCTAGAATATGAAAAACCTTCACCACCAATTACCTGAATTTGCAGGTGCTCACGATCTCTTTCAACCAACCATTTATCATACTGATTACGTAATTGTACGTAGTCATAAAAGACACTATTATCAGCGACTATAAAAAATGCAATCTCATCCTCATTTTGATTGCCTTTATGAAACAAAGCGCAATGTAAAAATTCTAAATTGCCTTTTTTAATTTTAAAGACACCTTGCACTAAAAAATGCTCATTATCATTATCACTATTCCAGGAAGCAACAGATTCTTTAATTAAAACCTCAACTGTAATGCTTTGCTCGTCGCAAAATTGTAAAAACGAACCATCTATTACAATTTTATTATGAATATAGCAGCTAACATTTTTATTTTGTTTTAAATTATGTTTGAAAGTTTCTTTAGACCAATTCATTAAATCAACTAAATGCTCTTTTGGGCGACCACTTTGTTGTGATTCCCACTCATATTTTGGAATTAATCTCTTAAATCTTTCTTTTGTTAAATTTTCCTGATCGTCAATTTCTTTTTGTGATAAGTCCTTAAATTCCATATTTTTTTTATTCTTCCAGTCTCAGTTTAATTTAGATCTATCTATTGGTGCATTCTCTTCGTCGTTAAAGAGTTCTTTTGCCATCTTGTTAAAAGTTGTGATCAACTCTTTGGCTTCTTCTTTAGAATGATTGGGTTTTAACACTTTCTCGACAACTATTTGCTTCATCAAAAATACAGATAATATTAAAGAAAAAAATTCATTCTCATCATTAGTTTTATCGCACATTTTTGAAAACACTTCCATAATAGTCTCAAGATAAGGCTCAACATTTAGTTCTAAATCTTCTGTCTCAAAATCATTATCAAATTCAAATTCAAAATCATCGTTCATTTAATATACCTTGTATTTTTAGTGGCAACTGTTGTCCTAACGTATGTTTTTCTATATTATTAGGATAAATCCAATTGATATTTAATCTTTGCTTTGTTTCTTTTGTTAACAACTCTGAATATTTGCAATTTTTATAATCAGAACATACCGATCTCAATTCCCCGTTTTGAGATGTAATATACAAAGCATTATTACAATTTGGACAATCTTTATCGACAAATATTTTCCTCGTGCCCCTACAATCAGGCGTAGATACGCATGCGTAAAATGGGCCATATCTCCCATCGTTTCTATACATACCATCACCACAATTTGGGCACTTAATGCCTTCAATTTCTTCTCGAAGAATGGTTTTAATAACAGGTTTATCGTTAATTAATTCACAACCTTCAATTTTTTTACAATCAAAGTTAATACAAAGCATAAAATAACCAAAAGTGCCATGACGTAATATCATTTTATCTTTACATTTTGGACAATCAATATTATAATCAATTTCAGTATCTATATACGCTCTTTTCATTTCATTTTTAAAAGGTTTAAAAAAAGAATCAAGCATTTGCACGTATGATAATTTGTTATCTGCAATCAAATCTAACTCTTCCTCCATTTTAGCAGTATAATTATAATCTAAAAATTTAAAATATTTACATAACACATCAGAAACCTGGTTCCCGATTTCTGTTGCTTGATATGTTTTATTTTTAATTTCAACATATTTTCTATTTTTGATAGTAGTAATGATATTTGCATAAGTAGATGGTCTGCCAATATTTCTTTTCTCTAACTCTCTAACCAAATTGCCCTCAGTGTATCTGCTTGGTGGGCTAGTAAACTTTTGTTTTAAAATTACACCATCTTCTTCAACACAGAACATTTCATTAGATTTAACGTTTGGTAACTCTGTTTCATCATCCTTAGAATCAAAATCTTTAAATACTTTTAAATATCCTTCATCTTTTAAAATTTTACCGCTAGCTGCAAATTTATACTTCCCTGAACTTAATAATATTTTAGATGTATCATATTTGGCTGGTAATAATTGACTTGCTGCTGAAACATCCCAAATTAGTGTATAAATAGCTAATTCATCATCGGAAATAAAAACTTTATCAGGAGTTCTTGATAATTCAGTAGGCCTAATAGCTTCATGGGCATCCTGAGCAGATGATTTAGTTGCATATATATTAGGTGTGATGGGTAATTGATAATTATTATTATTTAACCAATCTCGCGCTTCATTTAAAAAATCATCACTCAATCTTGTTGAGTCAGTTCTCATGTATGAGATAAACCCGGATTCGTACAATGACTGCGCTAGCTTCATTGTCTTATCCACGGCAAAGTTTAATTTACTTGATGCTATCTGTTGAAGCTTCGATGTGGTTAAAGGTGGAAGAGGTGATTTTAATTTCTCTTTTGACTCAATACCAGTGACTTCAAAGTTTGATTGTTCAATGTGTTTTTTAATATTAGCAGCTTCTTCTGAATTTTTAATATCTCCTAAATATTTGACATTTAATTTGTTTTTATTATTATATAAATTAACATTTATGTTCCAGTATTCTTCAGGAATAAAACTTTGTATTTCCTTATCTCTATCAGAGATTAATCTAACAGCAACAGATTGGACACGGCCTGCTGATAATTTTCCACCTAATTCTTTTGTAACGAATGGACTAACTAAAAAACCAACAATTCTATCTAGAACTCTACGTGCTTGTTGTGCATCATAAAGATGATTATTAAGTTCTGTTGGATTTTTAACAGCTTTTTGAATTGCTTTTTTTGTTATTTCATTAAAAATAATTCTTTTAATTGGAACTCCGCAAGAATCTAGACACGATGCTAGATGGAACGCAATTGCTTCACCTTCTCTATCGGGGTCTGTGGCAATTAATATTGTATGGGCATCTGAAGAAGCCTCTATTATTGCTGATAATTTATCTTTTTTCTCAGGTAGTATTTTATATTTTGGACGAAAATCATTTTTAATATCAATGCCTAAATTATTCTGAATATCCGAAGATAAATCCATAATATGTCCAAACGAAGCTCTGATTATATATTTAGGACCTAAATATTCTGATATTTTTTTGATTTTATTTGGTGATTCTACAATAATTAATGTTTTTGTTTTTTTCATATGTTTTTTGTCATTTTAGAATTTCCATAACCAACGTAAAATATTTCCATCGAGTTAAGCTCACATACCATTAATTTTTGAGCTTTGGATGCATCAAGCATTATATACTTATCTCTTATAACTGGCCCCATATAAGAATGCCCGCAAACAATTTTCTTTTTCCAAGGAAGCTTCACATCTGGACTAGTATTTAAAACAAAATCAAATAAAGATCTGTCCCAAAGAAGAGTTTCTTCAGTATGATCTTTCAAATCAATATGATAATTCATACCACCGTGAATAAATATATGACTATCAGTTTCATGATATATTTGAGTGTTTTTTGATAAAAAATCTAAATGGTGTTTATCTACAAAAGAAATATTTCTATCTTTAGGAATTCCGAAAATATTTGTAATATCAGAACCTGATTTTTTTGCATAAGATAAAATTGTTTCATCACCACCATTACGAACCCATATGCTATAAGCAGAATCCTTTCTAGGGTCATCCCATTGCTCTTTATAATTGCATGCTCGCAACATTAAATCATCATGATTACCAAGAAGCAACGTTACCTGATCTGCATATTGTAACTTCAGATCTATTAGAATTTCAATAACTTCTGGTGATTTTGATCCGCGATCTATATAGTCACCCAAAAATACAATTTTATCTTGACCATTTTTATTTTTTCGCAATGGAAGAATTCTTTTTAAAATTACTTGCAATTCATCTGCGCGCCCGTGCACGTCTGGAATAGCAAATATACAATTTTCGGAAGGTCTAAATTTACCCATTATTTTCTCTTTCAAACAAATCTCTAAAACAAGTATAATTTAAGTCATTTTCTTTATGTGTGTTAGTAAAAATTGAAAAAACAATATTATCAAAATAAGGTAATTCTTTTAAAACATTATAAAATATATTAGATACCATAAAAGGATCGTTGCCAAAAGCTCCACAACCCCAGGCCCCTAAAATTATAGTTCTGTGGCCATTTTTAATGGCAATTTTTAGTAACTTTCTAATACGCTCAGTGAAAATTATATTTAATTTATCATTAAGTTCATTTTCAGCGCACCCAAAATTTTCCATAGCAAATCTCATTGGTGCAGGAGAAGTAATAAAAGAGCAATAATATGGATTCTCTAACAGATCACCATTATCATTTTTGAAAATTAAAACATTTTGTGAGTAAATCATATTACTTAAATAAAAATAGTTACCATTTATAATGGATTCTTTATTTAAATCATAAAATTTTGGATGGCGCTGAAGCGTTAGATGGAGGTATGAGGATCTGCAAATGGTTTCTTCTTGAGCAATTGCTCCCAGCTCAAATCCTCCGCCAGGTATAGTTGCATTTGCAAAATTTAAAGCTACTGCATTATCTAATTGCAATCTACAAGATGTTTCTAAAATAGATTCGCTTAAAACAGATATTTTTGGATTAATGTTTTTAACAAAAAATGCTTTTTCAATAGTAACATCAGTATCTAAATATAAACATGATTTTGTGATACAATCATCATTTTTAAAACGTGTTGTTATAATACTACCTGAAGGAGCAGTATACTCGCCAGCTTCTATAATTGCCAGTGTTGAGTCGGCTATCTCTTTTGCTTTATTTTTAATCATGTTTCAAATTCGTTTTATAAAATCATCAAATTCAATAAATAAATTTCTGTTAGAATAATAATTAACTATAATTAATTGCTCTTTTCGACCATAACGATCAATATCTTGTATAGAACAATGTTTTTTTACATCTTTAATATGAATGAATGACTGAGATATTGAACCTGTCTTATTACCTTCATTTTTCCAATTGGTCTTAACCAAACAATAGTAAAAATCTTTATCTTGAAAACAATCCCAGCGATTATTAAACTGATCAGATTTAATCTGTAAATTTAAACCTTCATGCACAACAGATTTGACATCTACATAGTAGTAAGAGCCTTTTTTATTGTTAGAAATGGTTATATCACACGGTGCGCTTAAATTAATGTCAGCCGTATGCTCAATGTTAATATCTTTTTTATTAACCGCATTAACCAGTTTAGTATATAACAGTGCTTCTCCAAAATGTCCAACATTATTTTTTGTAAGAGATTTTAAGTACGTATTTTTACTTATATTATCTTCGTGATTATATTTTCTATCATTTATATAAACAGAATAAGGCGTAACTTTTTTATTTTTTTTATCAAAATTTAAAATTGCATAAACTGTTTTTCCATATTTAATTGTGGGACCTTCTTCATCTAAGATGTTCTTAAATTGATTATATTTTATTTTAAAAGTAACAAATGTTGGTTTTGTATAGAATTTTTCGCCAACCTTACCAACGGATGTAATTGAAAAACAATCATCAGTTGTTTTTGTTATTTTAAATTTACACTTATCTTTTTTAAGCTCTGTTTTTGATGTGAAATTTTTAGGTATGGTTTTTATTATTGTATCATTTTTTACCGGATGTTTTTTTTGTAAAGTTTGTTTTGTGCCAAGATTGCTAGCCATGATAAAATCAATAGTTTCTAGCGCCAAATCAGACTCAATATCTCCGTTTTTTTGAGCATCAATTATATTTTTTAAAAGAATGTTCTTATTCATCATTATTTAAAGTTCCTTTCAGCGATCATATTAAAAATTATATTATGTATTTTATCATGGTCTGCTTTATTTGGAAGCTTAGAATTTTTGCAAACATCTTTTAAAGCTTCATCTTCATTTTCAGCAAACTCTACTAACTGATCATATGTCCACGCACCGTTACGTATCGATATTAATTCTTCTGCATCTGGCCTTAAAACATTCACTGTGCCAGTTTCAAGAATTTCTCTGCACATCCTTAAAAGGCGAACCAGGTGAGTGGCATGCTTTAAGTCAAATCCGAAGTTAATTTCATCCTGGAGGCGTTTAACGTTTCTTGTTTTAAGCCAGTGCTGATAATTATCCCAATCTTTTTTAGCTTGATTATATTTTCTTTCTTGAGCTAAATATATAAGAAAATTTTCATTATCAAACTGCTCATTAGCAAATTCATTAAAAATTAAATCTTTCACATTTGATGGATAATTTTTTTCATTATTAATAGCTTTCCATGTTTTTTTCAAAATATCATCCATGCCGTTTTTTAGAATTATTTTAACATCTTCTGTTAAGTCGTTAATATCTAAAATTAAATCATTGACTTTTTTATCAATAATTGATTCTGCAGCGCCAAGCTGATCTACAGAAATTAATTTATTTTCTGGTAAACCAAAACTAGCACGTTCAGGCTTTTTAGTAATGGGATTAAGTATATATCGTCTATGCAAACGAATACGATTTAACTGGCTAAGCGCATACCCAGAAAACCTAGGCCTAGCTTGTTTAGATAAAAAGCTTTCTTTTATATCTAATATTTTTTTCATTAATTTATCACAAATTAAATGTGTTGAAGGATCTGTAAACAAAACTTCAATAACAGAAGGATTACATTCCACAGCTAATCTTGCAAATTTAGTCAATTCAAAAATCTGAACATCCGAATCTTCTTGTAAATCAAATTCTTTCCATAGATTAGTTCCATTATTATCAACAGCATTCTCAAATCTAGGATTCAAGCCAATATAGCTATCGGCAGGCGGTATGGCTATTCCGCGATAATCATAATCAGATTCATGAGTATGTGTCCCATAAGCTCTGGAGCCGGATAATGTTAAAAATACTGTATGCTCTTTTAAATTAAAATTCATTCAATAATCTTTTCAATTAAATCTTCTTCTACACTTTTAATTTTTGTTATGAAAATTAATTTCTTTATTTTTAAAAAATTATCATATTTTTGAATTAAATCAATAAATTCTTGTTTTTTTATTTCAGGTAATAAAATTGCTTGAGGTAAAAAGAAAAAATATAATAGATCCGTTTGTTTGCTATCAGGTTCATATTGAGAAGATATTTTATTTATATATTGTTTTTCATTTATTTTATATTTAATAGTATAAATATAAAAATTTTCAAATATATAATTATTATTATGCATTTGTTTTATTGATTTAAAATCTTTACTAATGATTGAAATAAACTTTAATTTATTTAAATCTAACATTTCACTATTTGATTCAAAATTATTTTCTATAAACATTTCATCAGCAAATTCTGTAAACGTTGAAGTTGTTTTTGGAAAAAATGTTGAACAATTGTTTTGTTGATGCCAGGTTAGAGCAGAAGTATTAAACACATTGCTACTTGAAGTCACAACACTATTATTAACTGAACTTACTAACTCATGAACTTTTGCAAGTTCAAAATCTGAAACAGTATTTTCGTTATTCAAATATATACCCCTTATCAAGGTTTTCCACAAGTCTAACCGACATGTTATTCCATTTAATGTCCTGATTAACCGTTTCGTAATTTTGTTCACAAACAATCATTGTAATTAATTTAGCTATAAAACTATCGCAAATAATTATATGATCTTTAATTAAAAAATTATCAGGGCTGCTTAATAAAGACAATGGAGGATTGTTTAATAAAGATAAAAAAGAATAAATTCTATTAATAATATTCAATATGTCATTATTAATAAATGTATAATCTTGTTTTTTTGGCGAGTGTAATAATAAGTTTTCAGATGAAACGAAGCTTTCACCAAGCGATTCTTGTAATGGAAGTAAATGTGTTTTTAATAATTTACTCAAACTTCTATGAGAAATAGCTGGTGAGTTCCATATTTTAATTTTAGTTTTTGGAGAAGTCATTGCAGCTGTACCACCAAACTGTTCAACTAAACCTGAAAGCATTTCACCAACGTTTAAGTTTTGACCACCTAAAGTAGGCATGCTTTTCATTGATTTATTAATTGACTCTTTTAATTTATCTTTAGCAGACAGGTTAGTGTCAAATAAATAAGGGTATATATTCTTATAATAAGTTCCTATACTCTCTGCAATTGGTTTGATCTTATCAAGTTCATCACAAGATAAATCTTCTACCGGACTCAAGTTTTGAATTACTAATAACAACCTCATTTATAAATCCTTTTGTTTTTTAACATTATCAACAATAATTTTTCTTAATCTTTGTAATGTTACTAATGATCCCAGCTCATAGTGAGAAGGGATCCTGTGATGCTTAACATAAACCTTTGTTCCAGGTTCAACGCATTTATTCATAACAATTTTACTAAAAGTAGTGTGCTGAACCTGATCTGTTATCGATAAATTTGTACTTAAATCGGTTATATTTAATATTTCACCAAAATAGCATGGGCCATAGTTTTTCATATCATTTCCACCAATATAAAGCTCTTTTGTTTTATTAGGTATAATGTTTTTATTATTAACTTCAGTTTCAAACTCACTTACACCCCAAAATAAATTTAAATCCTTATCTAAAACAGAACATATAGTTTGCTCTTTATTGTTTTTAAAGTAATTGAATGGTATTATTTTATTTATATTTAAAACATATTGTTGAAATATAAATGATTGAATTGGTATTCCATAAGAATGGCTTCTATATATAAGATATGATACCATTTCTTGAGGAAATTCAGCTAAAATATTTAAATAAGCCAAACACATTTGTTTTCTTTGAATGTTTGAAATTTTATTACTTGTTTCAACTTTTTTGTATATTTTATTAATAATGCTTTTTAATAAATATATGTTTTCACGAATCTCTTCATTAACTTCCATGCTACTATTAGAAATCATAGATGAGTTTTTTATTTCATCTATGAGTTTTTCTTTTTTAGCACTATCAGCATCCATTTCTAAAGATAAAACTTTTTTCTGAACTTCCATAGATAATGGGTGAGCCATACGTGATAATTCTGAAATGTTAGAAACAAAACAGCAATCTAAATATGGACAAAATATAACTTCATTATAAACTAATGAATCAGGGATAAACTTTTTACAATCTAAACAACCATAGCCTATCTTAGAGTGTTTTTGAAAACATTTTCTTAATTTAATTTTTGGCTCTACATTAAATTTATTACTAATGTCATTATCAATTAATTTTTGATCATTAATGATTTCATTTTCACATATTAAGCATTCATAAAGATTATTATTTTTAACCAAAAAACTTTTGACATTTAAAAACTTGCAAGCAGGACAAACTAATTTTGCCGAACGCTTGGCAGTTAAATTCAAATCCCAATATACTTTTTTACTTAACCGATCAATAACCGTAATTAAATAACTATGTATGTTCCTATCTGAGAACTGATATCTTTTTTTAATAAAAAATCTATTTAGGGCATCTAAGATTTCAATTTTCATCTTTTCTTCAAAAGATTTTTTAGCAATATCATTACGAGCTTCAGACTTATGTGTATTATAATATAAATCATTTATTTTATCTTTAAAAAATAAAAATAAAGGATCAATATATTGTTTTAATTGATATTCTGTAACTTCATTTTCAATATTATTCAGTTCTTGTATAATCATTTATGCCACTTGTGCTTGTGATACTTCATCCGGAGTTGTATATGCAACCTGGAATCGCGTATAGTTATTATTGTAATTATTAATAATAGCATCACCACGTCCCAAAAGTGACTCGGCTCCTGTTTGATCTAAAATAACTTTAGAATCTGTTGAGGAACTAACTTTGCAAGCCAACCGAGCTGGGAAATTGGCTTTAATCAAACCTGTGATAACATCAACGCTTGGACGCTGAGTTGCCAACACAAGATAAATGCCAACAGCACGAGATTTCTGAGCAATCATACAAAGTAATTCTTCGAAGCGCCCCTTATGAATATTTTTTTTATTTTTATCTTGCAACATTAAATCTGCAGCCTCATCAATAACCGTAAGAATTTTTGGAAATATATAAGGGCTTTGCTGGATCCCTTGTACACCAGCATTACGTAATATTTTATAGCGCTTTTCCATCTCAATCTGGAGGCTTTCTAACATATCAATAGTGTCAGCATAATTATTTACAACATTAGCGTTATTATTTTCATAAACCCCAAACTCTACGCCGTTTTTAGGGTCAACCAAATTGAGCCACACGTCATCGCGGCGCAGTGCATTTGCTACAATTACATGGAGCAATGTTGACTTTCCAGATCCGGTGCCACCAGCAATGAGCATATGCGGATTCAAAGCCATATCAACCCACATACTAGTACCGTCGCCACACTCACCAAACAAAAATGGCAACAAACCATCAGGTTGTTTTGCTTTTTTATAAATATCATCAAACAATAAAACGTCAGCGTTTTTCATTGCAAATTGCAACATAACATGTCCGTTTTTTGAATCCATAGAAATTGTTGGAGCCTCAATAGATTGCATTGCTAAACCAAGCTCACGAGAATACATCTCTAGCTTGCGAACCCTTTGACCAACACTTAAATGTAACTTACATGAAAGAATATGTCTATGCTGAGCTGCCTCAATACAATTAGCTTTAATATTAAGACTACTTAAAATTTGATTAATCTTACCAGTGTTTTCAAACATACAAACATCATATCACCATTTTTGCCATAAGTCAATGTTTTTTATATTTGAATAAATTAAAGATTATAACTGTTTTTTAATATTTTTGATATTGTCTGAATAGAATATTTTAAATTAATTTTATCACCAATATTAATTTTATTTTCTTTCACCACACCAGTTGGGAATTCTATAATTAAATCAGATGGTGATTCAGGTCCTAACAGATCTAAACACATTGGTCTCCCAAAAGCAATATGTATAATTTTATTGTCTCTACAAAATATAATATCTAACGGAACCTTTGTGTCTTTCATCCAAAATTTTTGTACTTTTGCTTTTTTTTGAGGAAACACCATGTTTGGAACATTAGCCTCTAAATACATTAATCCTTGCATTTGCTCAGCTTCTGTTACAGCATAAGTAACAGAATATTTTTTATTATTTATAATAACATAATCGTTTTTCACTCAGTCCTAGGTTTTTTTCTAGTATTAGAATAATTAGCTTGTTCATTAATTATACTTTGAGCTTCATTAACTAAAGTGTTAAAGCTAGATGCCATTTGATCGAGGTAGGATCCAACCTGGGAAGGTAAAGGATCTTTAATTCTGCCTGGAGGGATACCAGCTTTTGGGTCACCTCGCCCATTAAATCCACGTTTAAATGCAATTAATTGCGCAATCAAAGCAGATGCATCAGAGTTCCAAGAATCTTTTTTGCTTCTCAAAGATTCCTGCGCCTGGTCTTTTGATTTTGAACGAGATATTTTTTCCATATTAATATGTTAAATTATTCAATAATTTCTTTAATTAGTAATTCAGGGTTCATCTCCCAACCTTTATCTAGTAACTTACCAACTCTCTTTTTAATAGATTTACAATTTATTTCTGGTGTGATATGATTATTTTTAATACTCTTTATGATATCAAATGCTGAGTAACTTGTACAATAAGTTTTAATACCATCTTTTGAAATATATAATCTGTTAACATTGACATCAGGCTTATGTTTTGTGAAAAAAGAATCTGTATCTATAACTAAAACATCTAGAGTAAATCCGAATTTCTCATCTAAAATAATTATTTTTGAATGATCTGCTGGACTGAAATATTTATCATTTTCCCATTCAACAGAAGTAATTGAACACTGATACTCTGCTTGTAATTGTGTTTCAAATTTTAATTTATCTTCTAAACATTTAAACCAAATATCAATATCGTTAAAAGGCCTGTTAGCCAACATATCTCTAACAAAACCGCCGTAAACAGCTCCTTTATATTTTATTACAATATCTATAATTTTAAATACATTATTCATTGGGCAAAGATACTTATGGAGCTGCAAACAGGGCAAAAATTATTTTCATCTTTAAAGACAGGGCCTTCATCGCAAAATATACAAATTGGGCGTTCACTATATTTTTTTGTAGGGTCTTCCAAATCAACAATAGTAATTGTTAATAATTCTGACTCGGTGACTTCATATTCAATAGGATCAATTACAAAATATAATGCATTGGCAGATTGTTGCATTTTCCAATATGAAAATTCACTCTCGTCCTTAAAATAATAAAATATTGCATTATAACAAACGGTAATCATTTTAATGATTTTCCTAAAAATTCTTTATCTATCTCTGTTACTTGTGAATAAAAACAACATGTGCACTGAATCTCTAACTCGATTACATTACCGACAGTTTTTGTTTTACAAAGTAAATAATGTTCTATTTTCACCGGCCTGCCACCATACGTCTCTTTTGTTAAATATTTAGAGTCTCTTTTAATAGGTTTATGACTTCTTAACTGTTTCCCATTATATCTGGTAAATAATTTATTAGTAATCCACTGGTTAACAGTTGCTATCAATACGTTTTTTGAAAACTGCTGATAACAATTTTGACATCTTTTACCAAGTATTTTTTGTAACAATAGTGTTTTTGCTCTTGCATCAAAGAAACTCATATTTTATTTACTCTTTTAGGTTTTATAGCGGCTTTTTTGGTTGGAATTTTTAAAACTTTAGCTATTGGTAAAGCTATGATTGATTCTGAAATTAATTTTGGAATTTGTTTGCTTGGGCTAACAATAGCATCTATTAACCCATAATCTAAAGCTTCTTGTGCCGTCAAATAACGATCTGTTTTAATATCAGAAAGAACTTGCTCTATAGGTTTACCTGTATGTCTAGCCAAAATTTCTGCTAAAGCTATGTTTTGTCTTGCAATTTCTGCAGCCTCAATAGCGATATCAACAGCGCTCCCTCTTAACCCTCCAATTTGTAAACCGTGGATCATTACTTTTGCATTTGGAAAGGCCAGTCTTTTTCCTGGCGATCCTGATGCTAGCACAACGGCCCCGGCAGAGTAAGCCTCGCCAATACAAATTGTTTTAACTGGTGATTTTATAAATTGCATAGTATCATAGATGGTCAATAAGCCATCTGATACTGTTCCTCCAGGAGTATTTATATATAAAGTTATATCCTTCTTACAATCTTGATGATCTAAATAAAACATAGTTGCAGCTATTGTTGTTGCAACTTCAGCATCTATTTCATCACTTAAAAATATAATCCTATCTTTAACCAATCTTGAAAATACATTATAATAAACATCACCATCTTTTGTTTTTTCTATAATTGCTGATTCAATATTTTTATATTTGTCTCTCATAATAAATCCTAAATTTAAGGTTGATTATCTATTAGAACATTTAAAAAACGATTAATTAAATTATGAGTTGTAATATATTTGTTATAAGCTGCTGCCGCCTCAACTTCTGTTTTATACACACCAATTTTTTTATATTTTCTTTTATCTTTAAGCTGAGCGCTCCAACGATTCACAGATTTATCATATGATACACCATAATAAGCTGAAGAAGAATTGACCCTTTTTATATTTAATGATATTTCATTGCCTTTAGCTTTTTCAGATGAAATATGAATGCTTTTTAGGCTTTGTTTTCTACCCCTCATGGGTGAAACCCTACCTTTTAAACTAGCAGATCTTTTCAGTTTTGTTTGATCAGATTGCTTGGTCCCTAGTTTTGCTTCTGATATTTTTTTTCTAGTCTCTTCTGAATGTTTAGAATTATTACCACCGGCTCTAATGTTAAGCCCGATATTCTTATTGGTAGAATTAAAAAATGCAATTAAGTATGTCTCTATATCATTAGCCAATTGTATTGTTAAATTTTCAATTATTATCTCAGATATAAAATTATTCCATCCGTATTTAATGATAGAATTACCAACTCTGGTTTTTCTTTTAGCATCTTTTATATAAATAGAATCTTTATGACAACTCATTCTATGTTGATAATTTTTTGTCTGCCCAAAATAAAACTTACCTGTATTTAAGCATGTTAATTTATATATGCAATACACCTGGCCTTTATTGTAAAAGAAAGCATCTCTGTTACAATATATATCCCAATATTATCAATATTTCACATAAATCTCTTTCGTTCAACCTCTTCGCGTTCTGCACAAACAATGCATAAGTGAGCTTCAGGCTTAACCTGCAGGCGTTTCTTACCTATATCGGAGCCACAATCCTCACATACGCCAAAAGTTCCGGTGGCAATACGCGCTAAAGCAGCATCTATTCTAGAAATCTTCATTAAATCTCTGGTGGAAATTTTACTTTGAATGTCGGATAATAACTTACCCTGGATTACATCTACATCATCTCCATCACAATCAAATTCCATACCATCTTTGTCTTGACATGTCTTTAAAACTGACTTTTTTTCTTTTAATAATATTTTTTCAATTTCTAAAACTGAAGTTTTAGATAGTTTATTTGTCATGGTTGTTCCTTTAAAATTTCTTTTATTTTTAATAGTTTTGGAGATATTTTGCTTGTATTATTGTTTTGAGGAAAAATTACATATAATATATCAGGGTCCTCATTTATATGATAACCAATTATTTTATGATTATTATAATAACCACATACTTTTTCAGGTCTTAAAGTTACACTTTCAGCTGTTAATTCTTCGTTACATTGTAAATCTTCACTATATGTATAAATATAGTGTTGTAATGGCCCAACAATTTCAGGTTCTAAACTAAATTTATTAATAAAAAACTTTCTTACATTTAAAATCTGTTGCTTAGAAGATAATGTTTTATTAGTTAATTTTAACTTTTTAGAAATTACATTTCCGTTATTATTAACAGAGCAAATAAAATATTTTTGCTCATTATCACTTGAGTTTATAAATGGTCCAAAAGAAATAAATTGTTTTTTAAATTTATTAGCTAGGTAATCTTCTGTAGTTTTTATGATATCTTTAGAATTTTTATATTTTTCTAAATTAATTTTAATTTTTTTATTTAAAATACTTCCATCAGAAGATGAGCAAATTAAAAAAGTGTCTATATTTTTTTCTTCAATCATTAACCAAATTCTTTCTTGATATTTTTTAATATTATTTTGAACTTACCATGAATGATAAATATCATTCTGTGAGCTATGTTTTTATCAGAACTTGGAATTTTAAAAGTCATAATTTTTGGAGAAAATGTTCCAAAATTTTCAACTGTTAAAGATCTTTTATTTCTAATCTCATCGCTTATGTAGTTTTCTATTATTGTTGCAGCATCACGTATCTGCATTCTTGGGATTACTTTTCCAGTTCTCTTCCATATATTATTAATAATAGTAAATTTTGTTGCTTTATTATTCATTGATTTTAACAAGATTAGTTTTTTGATCTTTACTGATGCTCTCAGCCATCATTAATCCCTGCATAGTTTTTATAAACCAATTTTGTTTTACCGGCTCAACAGATAGTTTTTTAAAAATTTCCATAACGGTAAATTTATTATTATTATTTTTAATAAAATGTAATATATCTTCAGACATATTTTCATCTTTAATAATAAAATTATTAGTATTTACGTATTCTTGTTTTCTATTTACTTTGTCGAAAACATCTTTATAAGCTAAAGTTTTTAGAATATTTTTATATTTCTTCTTCATATCTCGTAAATTATTAAGCTCTAATAATTTATTATCTATAATATTAATTTCATCTTTAGCTTTTTGACAAATTTTATTTATTGAAACATTATTATTAGCAATGCAGTTATCAATAAAATTAATAGTAAAATTTTCTTCAATCATTATAAAATTGCTCCTTATAATTCAACGATTTCTCTAAGAGGTTGCATTAAATCTAAATAACTTAAGCAAGGTGACCAATTGTAACCAGTATTTGTCAAGTATTCTAGCCCTGCACAAGCCATTAGCTTCTGATACATTGTAGCATATTCCCAATCAACTCCATTACTAGATGTTAAAAATAAACATTCATCTTCTACTTTTTTAATCGCTGTTATCTCATTATTATTTAATTTAAACAAAACTATAAACTCAGAAGGATCATCATTAAAATGAACATATGTACCAATTGATTTTAATAAACCATCTTTTAAATTTAATTCCCCAGCATATACAGGATACTTTTTTTCTATTTCGTTTTCATATTTAATAGTTATGTTATCTTTTGTTTTTAACAAAAACTCAGATAAGCCAACCTTGCCAAATAAAGGCGGGTCAACGAATCCAAAATTACCAAGCATATGTTTCACTAAACTGTTTGTTAGTTCTTCTTTGATATTCATAATAATTTTTTTAACATGGCAGCTATAGACCCCATTTGAGATGATTCGCTTGCTTTTAATAATTTTTCAATAGAAGTTAAAACAGGAAGCTTTGCAATTTCATCATTACAATATTTGTTATAATCAAAATCTTCACCATTTTCAATTCTTAATTCTAATATTTGTATTGCAAAAATAGCACGTTGTTTATTTATTTTTAAATATCTATAAGCAACAATATAGGAGGCTAAAGTTCTCGAATCTAATTTTTTCATTTCATCTAACATCAATAAACCTCTTGAATGGTAAAAATGGAATAAATTTTATATGATATTTTTTAATCATGAATTTACCTAATTTGGCAATTGTAATAATTTTATTTTTAATTAATTCATTTCTTAATTCTTGGAAATATAACCTTACGGTAGCTTCAGATTGATCATAACTCATCCCAGTACCTGCTACAACCTTAAAAATTAATTCTTCTAAATTTTCAGATGTAACAGGTAAATTATTATCATTTGCATCTAAATATTCTTTAATGCCAGGAAGAAGCTTTTCTTTTACGTCCACATCATTCTTCGCATTTTAATAATTTTAATTAAATTTTCCGTTATAACTTCTTGTAACTTTTCCGCGTTTTCATAATAGTTCTTATTGTCTGTCACATTATTAATTTGTGCTGGCAAATCAATATTAAAAAAATTATAAATTTCACGAACCTCTTTATAATGCTTAATCCATGCCTGATCATTTGCTGGCATAAAACTATCATTTTGATTTTCAAAAATTTTAATCCTCTCCTCAATAGAGCCATGATTAATGTTAATCTCATCTACATATTTCTGAAAAGATTTATATACAGCCAAAAATAAAACGTGTTCAGGATCCGTATATCCCCATTTATATTTACCATATTCAATGCATTCAACATTGCTTCTAAGATCCATAATATGATCTCGTTGTATCAAGAAAGATTTAAACCAATAAATAGAATCTTCAACATACCACTTATACCAACAGCTAATTTTAAAAAATAAAACTTTGTTGATAAAATATCTAATAGGAAACTTATCTCTTGTTTCTTTATGATAATCTTCCCAAGAATATGATCCATCAGGATTACCAACATTTTTATCCCATGGTAAAGCATTACGCTCACTATGCCCCAATTCAACGGGCGTTGGTAAAGCATACAGATTTTTAATAATTTTTTTAATAATTTTATTCATAATTTATATTTAATTTCGTTTTAAAACAGCCGCCAGTCACTATGACTTTTTCATCTAAGCCACCGCGATTATTAAAAACCTGGCAAGTTAGCTTACCCGTATCATATACTGCCGAATCTAAATTACAAGAGTATCCATAATATTTAGCTTCGCCATCTTTCTGAGCATTGTGCCCAGATGCCACATATCCAAATTTACCCTGATATAATTCATGCCAATTAATACCAGATCGAGGTTTTGTTAATGTTTTCTTTCCATCAATTTCTTTCCAGACTAACGAAATCATTTTACCATCTTCATCAACCTCACGCACATAACATACTGAATAATCCCTGTACAGATCGCTTAAAGTATGGTTTGGGCAAATGCCTGCATGTACGACAGTTAGCGTATGATCGTTTGGAAATTTAAACCTCAAACATAATGGCTGATCTTTCCACCAAGCAAGCTCTTTAGAAAGCTTCCCTTCTTTCTTAGCACTTTTTAAAACTTTAATTTCATGATTGCCACGAACAGCAAAACCAAAGCCGCATTTTTGATAATTCATTAATTCGCAAGTGATTTTGTTAAAAGATTCAGTACCAAAACCCTTATCGATCACATCACCAACAGAAACAAACCAAGTTTTACCATCAGGCTTTATACGATCAATAATTTTAAAAAATTGTTCATCATGTTCGTGAACATCACCAATAACAGCTATTCTCACATCTTTTGGTACTAAAATTTGATTCATATATTACCAATTAACCCTTTTTAAAACAAATGCATCAAATTTTAAAGCCAACTGCTCATCTTTATATTGCTTGTCTCTTCCTAAACTTTTAAAGATACCATAATGATTACTAAGTGTGTGAAAAATTTCATGACTTAATACCTTGAAGAATACACGATGAGGCTCATTATCATTAGTTAATGGATCGTTTCTAATAAAAATATGAGAAAGCTTTCGCTCAGTTACTCCCCACAAATCAATCTCTCCACCATTGGGTCCTGTAAACTTTGTTCGATCTTTAAACCTAAATGTTGTATCATTTAAGTTTCTATAATCATCCCCATCACCATCACCCCACTTATTTCCTGTACCAATAACATCCCATGGAAGTAAACTGATCCCAATATGAGGTTTCCGATTATTTTTTTTACTCAATCCTTCATTTAAAATAAATTCATCAAATAACTTTACACTAAGAGAACATGTCAGCTCAATAACCTTTTCGCCCCTAATTGTTTGCTTTGTTTCGGGCTTGTTCTGAGTACCGCGCCACTCAATCACAACAAAGCCTGGACACGTTTTCATAACCACTGGCTTGGCAAGCAGTTCTGACAATAATGGAAGAGGATTGCCCTCTATAAGAGGATCTCCAGCAGCAATGTTTGATAGAAACAAACTAGTGAGAATTATGGAAATAATTGAATTTAATTTCATACTATCACTATATCATAAATTACACAGCTAGTCAATCGCTAAAGCATTTTCTAAAATATCAGTTTTCACATCCTCAACCACTTCATGTAATGCCCCGTACACATTTACATTTATTTTTTGAGATAAGTAAGATAAATCAAATAATATCTTGCCAATAAGATATCCCTGAGTGTCAACATTATCATTTCGTAATAACATTAAATTGCTTTTGATAGTATTAATAAGCTCTCCAACCGAGCTTTCACCATATGATTGGGCGGCCACTTTCTCAGCACTTTCCCATAAATCCTCAAAATGATTTGAGCTTTTTAAACTCGAAAAGTTAATTGCTTTATCAACCATATACTTTTGCTCGTAAAACTTTTGACATCAAAGGTTCCAACAATAATGACCACGGCACGCATCATGTTTGGTTAACTCAGAATCATCTTTGCTTTCTAATTCGGGCTCTAAACTTAAATCGAAAATCTTAATACCACAACCTTTAACACATAGATCCAACTCTGTCATTAAATCAAAAGCAACCGTATTACATGTTGCTAACATCTCAATACAAACATTTTCATTAAATCTAGAACGTACCGCCTCTTTTTTAGTCTTAACCAGCGTATCAGTTAAAGCACTGATTATTGCATCACTCTCAACTCCATTCCTGTAAATAACCGGAACGGAAAGCAAAAGTCCAAACAAAAATCCAACCAAAATCATTATCACTTTTTTATCCATAATTTTATTCCTTTTAAATTTTTAACAGCCAATCATTTATAATAAACCTAATGAAACACTCGACTTTTATATTATAAAAATTTTAATAATTAACTACTCTATCATGTTGAACTATTTCTGTTTTTACCAAGTTTATTATCTTCAAACCATTTTTCAAGCTCGGAAATTTCTGGTCCCAAATATAAACCGCCTGTTTGTAAAAAATCACAACAATTGAATTCTCGTCCTAATAATATAAAACTGCCATCAATAAATGACCCAGGTTTCTTTTTACTAACCTTTCCATTCCTGGCACTTGAACGAACTGTTTTTTCAAAATATTCCTTTAATTTTTCAGCAGATTCATATTCTAATGGTAATATATAAGAACACTCATTCTTTACTGCATATCTAATTATTAATTTAATTTTTGCCATCAATACCTTGTTACACGATCAACTCCACTTAAGTAAAATCCATTATTAGATTTATTCACAATGGCTACGTTTAATTCCCCCTGCTGAGTTAAACCTAAATATAAATTGCCGCTCTTTAACGCCGTGCTCACCCAACTTGGAACACAACCAATATTTGCCTGATTTAATAATCCATTCAAAGCTGTCTTCTGAATATTAGTTTTACCAGCTATATTAACACCTTGATTTAAACGATCCTTAGCTAAGGCTCTAGCTTTTGGTTTATTAAAAATATCATGCGGTGAACAATAAGAAAAACTTACAATACTCTCATCTTCAGTCAATTTCTGAATGCATGCGCATATGTTTCCAACCTTTTTATTTGATTTAATAGCCCTAAAATATGCGAAACTTACATTGTTCATTATTATTATTACTCCTTAGTTGTTAAAATTACCATCAATCCTAACAAAAAGTATACCATAATCATTACCTCTTGTCAAACCTCTCAAATTGTTTTATATTTTCATGTTTTTTCTTATTTAATTTGGCAATGTTTACGCCGGCTATCTGCAACTCTTCATCACCCTCATCACAAAGAAATACCAAAAATACTAAACCTTCTGATGCGTCTATCGTGGCATCAAGTTTTAATTTCCCCACATAAAACTTCCTATTGTTACGATTCTTATCCAAACTGAAACGTGGAGTTAATGATATAGGTATGTTTCCATGTTTAGTCTTCGATAACTTCTCATCACGCTTGTTGTAATAATCAAAAACAGAGGAAAGATCAGGACTGTCAAGTGGACCAATGTGTAGCTCCGGAACTTCCATTTCAGGATAAATTAAAAAAGCAACACCTTTAGATAAGTTTATTGACATCGGAGCCTGAAACCTGCCCACATAAAATATCTGACCATCAGAATCTTTCGATGGAAATAAATCTAGCCTGAATCTCTGCATTTGTATCCTTATTAAATTTTAATGGTATATATGAGAATTGGTTTCCTCAATTGTTTATATATCATTAGTTTTTAATTTTTTAAAAATTATTTATCATATTAAAGATTGACATAAGGAAGAGGGTTTTCAAGAATAAATTGCAATCCAGTTGGTGAGATAATATATTCCAATTCTCTTATTTTACCAGACACTGTTTTTTTATAAAAATATTGTTGATATATTTCAAAACCCAATACGTTTTTAACGCCATTCTTTCCTAAATTTTTTAATGCAGTATAAATTTCTTTTCGAGTAGGATTATCATGCTCATTTATATAATTTAAAATATTAATTAATATATTTTTAAACTGTTCTGTCATTAATACTTTCGTTCTTTTAGACTTTAACTGAAATTCCTGTTTAAATGGGTGGTTTTCTAAAAAATGCAAACCGGATTCTGAAATTTTATATGTTTTATTTCTACCATCTTTAATAGATTTTGTGAATATAACATAATCTTTAATTGTTAATAGTGATCTTATGTGATGATAATCCAAATCTAAATTATTATAAATGTCTTGCAAGCTACAATTTGGATTTTCTTTAACAAAATTTAATATATGCAATTGTTTTTTTAATTGCTTTGTATAATCTTCAATATCATAAACTTTACGTTCCATATTAAATTGTAATAAATACGGTGATATAAGTTTCATTGTTGGACGAGTTTGTTCGGAATTACCATATATTACATATTGATCTGGTCGATTTTTCTCATCTTTATGGCAATACATAAAATCTTGATTAGTAACATTTTTTAACTGTTGTATTAAAAACTTCACATCATCTAGTGTAAATGATTCGGTAGAAAATTTCATGCGGCAAGATTTTTTACCATCTTTTGCACAAATATGGCCATCATCTGCAAACCATATAGCTAATGATAATGGTGTAAGAACTAAATCGCGCGGAACTATTTTAGATCCGTTACCAGGATACCAACGTAAATATTCAATATATAAATCTTGATTGCACCTTGTTCTAAATTTCGTTGAACAATAAGTTTTTTGATACCTTTTATCAAAACGATCTTTACAATTAATACCGCTATTACATAAATCTTTAAAATATTCATACACAGCTTCTAAGTAAGCCTTATCCGCACAGCATCTTTCAATTTTCATACGAGCTTTTTTGGTGGTATGAGTTGGGCCTCCAATTGAGGCATCACCAAGCATTGTTCCGTTTAAAATTTCTTTTTGTATGTCTGATAGCATAATGCCCACTAACTATTTAAAATTAGTGGGCTCTCGATAATTTTATCGATTTACTTATGTTTTATTTTTGCCGTAATGATACAATTGTTCTTCTTAGTTATTTTAAAAACTACGAAGAGGAGCTGTGCGTCCCCATGGCAATTTAGGATCGTGATCGTTTGTAATTACCCACACTACATCGGTTGTAGGTTTTGGAAAATCTACAGAAAAATAACCATCGGTAATTACAATAATAAGATCAACAGGATCTCGAATACGTTTTTTCCATTCAGAGAAGAATCTATTAAAGACTGTCCCTCCACGACCTACTACGTTAACTTTAGGTAAATCATTCATACTCCTAATTTCCTTCATCTTATCCCAGTAACATTCAGTATCACAAGGCACAACATAACCCCTGCTCTTGCCGTCAAGCACCTTTAGTTGTGAAATGCCATATGCAATGTCATCATTAGTCATGGAACCAGAAGTATCTAACATGCAAACCCAAGTGATCGTATCATCTTTCTTCTTAGGTCTCCACATTTTTAAACTTAAAGGACGCCGGCGAAACCTTGTCCAATCATTATAAGCTCCCTTTTCCTGACGCTTTTTTTGAATAGCATGCTTCACCAGATCCTGCCAACGCAACTTGGGTTCCATTAACTCTTTAAGAAATTCTTCTAAAGATCCTGGCACAGAACCTGCTAGTTTTTTAGTTGACTCCATTGCGTTAAGAATATCTTCCAAGAGTTTATGTCTATCAACGTCGGCTGCCTCGTGCGCATCGAGGGTCTCACCAACACCATAAGCCTCCATCATTTCTTTCATTTCCTGATCGGACATGCCATCAACAGCACTGATACCATTTTTCTCCTTCTCTTCGTCCATTTTCTGTTGAAGCATATTATAAATTTCCTCAGCAGACTTGCCCCAGAGTGAATAATCAACAAAAATGACTGGTGGAGGTTCAGCTTCATTTGGATCTGGCTTCTTAGGCTTATTACCATTCCCAGCATATTCTTTAACCATCTTCTCGATATCTTTAAGAAGATCTTTCATGATTTTTGGATGACCAAAATTACCATTCCACATAGGATGAGGCGTTTTATCCCAATCATTTTGACTGTATGCATGATCAGCTATGTAAGCTGAAATAACATTGGCATAACGTTTATCATGTTCAATTGAATTATTAACAATATAATCAATCGCTAGGTTCCAAAGCATACGGTTACGAGACTGTACTCGATTGATATTACAATGCTGCATAACAATATGGTATGTTTCATGAGCCATCACTAAAGCAGTCTCATCCGTAGTTAGTTTCTCAAGAAAATCTGGAGACCATTTATATTTGTTTCCATCAGTGGCAGCAGTTTTCAGTTGCTTGACCTTTTCGCCCTTTTCATCAAGAATTGGGAGAGTCATATCATCTAGTTCATGAACTTTAACAGCCGCAAAGGAATAAACAAATGGTATACCACCTTTATCTGGACTGCGAGCTAGTTTTGCTTGAGCCAACAGGAGTTTATCCTGAAGAGCTTTGTGCTTATCGCCTGCAATATTTTTGGGATCATTTAACCTTTGGTTTGACATTTGTTTATTCCTTTTTACTTTTGTTAATTATTTACTTTCGAACTGAGCTGTAATTTTCTTAAAACAATTAGTAAACTCTTCAATTTCCGCAAGTTTATATTGTTTTACACGTTCGAAGTCACGACCAAAACCGATACGGATAACACCATGGGCAACATCGATATCAAGTGTATCAAACCAAGAGTAAACATTCTTGACAATTTTTTTAATCTCTTTCTCGTTATTTGGCTTCAGCGAGGCATAAACCTTACTTGAAGCTGATAAAGCGACAACGAATTGATCTTGAAGTGATAGTTTATCTGGGAACTTGCCTTTGTCACAGAGCGCATCAATTGTTGGGTCAAGCTTGCAATAGTGCTTATACCAAACTGAAAACTTAGTAGCTGCGGTGTGACCGACGTTACCAGCAATAATTGTAGTTCTCATTGCATCACCTTTGTCAGAATTAGACATTGCATGATATTCTTTATCCTGTTCAAGATCTTTCAGAGCTGAACTTGCCTGTTCCCAAGTACGTGGAGAAGGCATTGCATAACAAGTTGGATCATCATCAATCGCCTTTTGGTAAAGCATATCTTGGTTAGAATTAAGAAATCCGATAAATTGCTCGTGCATTCCACTTTGCATTGCCCATTTACGCCATTGCATGAAATCCAATTCCAAATGATAAGTCTGGCATCGCTTCGTAATTGCGTGAGAAAGTTGGGACGTATGAGCATGTTCATCGGGAAGATTGCCTGTGAGAATACATGCTTGAATATTTAGTTTACGACCATTGATTGATCGAAACTGGAGAAACTCTAGAAGAGTCTGATTAACTTCATGAGCTGCTTTATCAGCTTCATCAAAAAGGAAAACAATTGGACGATCAAAGTCGGCCGTAGTATCTTTCATTTCCTTAATCATTGCAGTAAAATCGCCTCCTGTAAGATATGGAAGAACAGCGCCTAACTTAGCGCGATCATCTCGCACTCTAAGTTCTTCGATTCTTTTATCAACCATTTCGAGAAGTTCTTTACGATCCTTGCTCTTACTCTTGGAAAGTACTTCTTTGACTTGCATAAACTTTGCAATAGCTTCGTCCTGACTCTTATCAGTAAATGGAAGGAACTCGGGAGTCGCGTAGTTTACGGTATCCTGGGCTACAGATAGAACGGGAAGACCTTGAAAGTCAGTTCGTTCAAGAACTGCAAGGTTAACATAAACCAGCTGGCATTTTTGGTCTTCAGCAATTGCCTTTGCAATAATTGTCTTGCCGCTGCCCGATGGTCCTAGAACCAGGATATTCGCACCTGAGCGAATTCCGTGGCGGAAGATAAAAGCCATTTTCTCTTGATCAATTTTAGGTACGTCAGTTAACATATTTTATATACTCCAGTTAATATTTCTATTGAATTTGTTTAAATTATTTTCTTTGAATCAACCTTACGAAGACAGCTTATCACCTTGAGCGGTGCCCGTCAAACGTTTTTTCAACTTTATTTGTCAGGACGAGCAATTTTGCAAGCTGTTCGTTTCATAGTAAAGATAATAGCGTCGTTGAATATGGATGTCAATATTTATCTATTAATTTTTATTTTTATATCATAAAACAGATGTCAGACCTAATTCTATAAAAGAAGACATTTTGACTTGGCCTAGTCGTTAAACCATAAAATATTTATTTTATATATTTGTTAGCACGCTTAATTATGTAAGCAGCGACATGTAATTTGAAGCTTTTAACATAAAAATATTAACTTTAATTTAAAAGTTTTATAAGCTAACAATCTGTTTATTCAATAATATTTTTAATCACTATTTCATCACAACTAATTAAAAAATCAGTTTCATAATCGTGTAAAAATGGGCAATCAGCACCAGCATTATAATGAGCTACCAACCCACACTCTTTGCATTTGAAATATATTTTATTGAAACTGTACCCATCATCATCTTCTTTTTCGAAGATAAATTTTGTCCAAGAGTGATTTTCATTAACGGCCCAAATAGCTTGTGATAAGCCAATTGCATGTTTCATTTGACAGCCAAGGTAGAAGGTTTATAGAAACTTTTCCCTACTAACTTAATGTCAAAGTATTATATTTTTAATAATGATTTCTTCACAGGTAAGATTATTATTACTTTCATCATCTAAAAATATTTCAGATGACTGTCCAACAAATTTTTTACCGGTACAATTACATTTTTGACACTTCATTTTAAAGTGACGATTATCTTTAGTTTCAATTGATCTAAACATAACTCTTCGTGTGTTAGATCCACCATTGCCAATAATTTTCCACTTATGACTTAACTCATGACTGTTTTTATTTTGATAATTGTGGAAACTATACAGGTAAATCCTAAAGTGATGTTTACTGGATAATGTTTTTAATATACCTTAACTTGCAGGTATCTTTATTTTCTCCATTATTTTGTACAAAGTACTGAAATGATGGAGGCGAATATTTATCTACAGATTTTCTTACTGCTGTAAGCGAGCACTGTTTACATTTAACTATTGATAAATGATTTGGGTTATCAATATCTGTTTCCATAACGTTCCATTCATGAGTATGGAGTATTTCGTCTGAGTACATAATCGCTTTTGTTTTTAAAGTAAATTTTTCTTTATGTGTGTAATTAACTATTAATTCTAAATTTTCTATCATTATTGTCTTTTTGTTAAAAGTTTATATTTTGCACCAAAATTATTTTTGGCGTTATTGTAATGATAGTGTGTCAGATATGTATAGTCAAGTTGTCAAAATACTTATTTAATTTCAGGTAAGTTTGTGTATGATGCGATCGAATCCTCTAAATTAAACCGTTTAAAGATTGATTATACCATTCTAATCCTTTTGATGAAAGATCAGAATTGCTTTGCGAATTAGGAAAAAGTTTATGAGCTATGTCAATCATATTACGCTCAACTTTACTTACGAAATGATAACGCTCATCAATAGATATTTCACAATTCAATGTTACTGTGAGTAGTGATAATAAAACGCCAATCTTCGTTTTTTTAACATTAATATTTTTAAGAATATAATTTACTAATAAAAGATCACAGTTAATGATATAGTCATCTAAGCTATAAACCTTATCAATAGCAGATGGTACTTTATGACTTTGAAGATCATAAAGTTCTTTTAACCAAGCTTCACCAATTTCCTGTATTAAATCTGATTTTTCCATAATTTACTCCATAATATTTTTAATTTTTAAAAAACTAACCAGATCTTTTAAAGATGATAATTGATTATGATCCCCATTTATGAGCTGGAAAAATGCCATAATCTATAATATAATAATTATTTATAAATTAATCATCAAAATCTCTATCGGATCGGAAAACATCATGCCCTGATTCCAAAATATTTGAAATAAAATTCAAATCCGTACTAAACCTCGGCAAGTCTGTATCAAGAATCCATCGCTTTTTAACTGTCGGCTCAGAATCTACAGACTTAATTAAATGGGGAACCTTGTAAGCACCGACGCCATTTATAAAGGAAGCAGGATAATAAATATAAAAATCAATTTCACATTCACTTGATAATAATTCTATTTTTTCTTTTGATTTCTTACCAGTTAATATTTTTTCAGCTTCTTCTTTACCATAAATCTTTTTTAATTCATACAAAGAGGCTTTTAATACAGCGTTTCTCTTACAATCACTTTGTTTTAAACTTAAATAATTAATAACTTCTTTTATATTTGGTAAAGCAAATACTGTGGCATCAAAAATAACATCATCCTCCAACTTAGGAGGTGTTTCGTGATAAAGAACGTTTTTTAAAAAATTAATTGAGACTTTGCTTGCTGTTATTGCTGCAATTTTTTGTACACTATTTTTTAACCAATACTGATTATCAGAATTAATAATAAAGCTAATCTCATCATTATATTGGTAACCAAAAACTGCACCGTCAATGTCAGCAATGGTATCAAGCATAGTGTTATTTAATATATCAGTAATGAAAGGGTCGAAAGGTCTAGCAAGCTTGCGAGTAATTCTTTCAAAGCTCCTTGCATCAACACGAACAATAATAGGTATGCCACTTATGATCTTTTGATCATAGGCAGACTCATAATTTTTTATTTTTTCCGAAATTGAATCCATTAATCCTCATTATCTTGCTCGGCCTCATGAATAAAGTGAGCCTGTGTTAAAAACACTGGAATATTGGCTTTAACTCGTTTAATTTTTAATCTCGGGAAAACACCAAATATATAAGCATTATTTATTTTACATGATTGCTTGTTATATAACTCATAATATTCAGTTTTAAGTGAAACACGAGTTTTAACTAAATAAAAGCCTAAATCATTTAGCATACTGTTTAACATTGATTTATCAAGAGTATTAATATCTATAAATAAATCTAATGTTTTTTGAATTAAAATAAAATTATTTTTTTGTAAATTTGTCACACTTTATTTTCCAAGTAAACATATTTTTCAATATACGTTTTATCTTTAAAGAATATTGGCGGGTTGATATTTTCAGTAAAAACACTTCTTATAAAATCTTTTCCGTTTTTGAAATCGGTTTTATTTTCTTTGGCAATAGTATAGCCTACACGCTTCCATCCGTAAAGATCATCCCAGACAATACCTTTAGCTGCAAGCATGTCTTTTTTTTCTTGAGATTTTTTTTCATGCAGTTCTTTGTCAGAAAAAACTGATTGAGCTAAAACTGAAATGGAATTTTTAATGGCATCTTTCTGTCGCCAACTAAAATAATTATTAACATCATCTTTAGGCAAAACAAAAGCTCGGCAATCAAAGTAAGCTAATTTTTTTATTTCAGTATTATTACTAATATAATTATTAAAAGAAGCTGTTATAATACTGGAAACGATAGAAACAATTTTTTGAATATTGTTATCACAATAAGCCTTAGTATATAAAGAATCATAATCTGTGATAAGCAAACTCATTTCATCGGACTGAGCATAAGCTATCTTTAATCCCTGAACTTCTGGAAATAACATTTTAGAAGAAAAAATAAATGCATTTTTAATTTCTTCGCTCCATGGTTGTTCAAAATTTTTAGTATAAGATGAGAATGCTTTACCATCAATTCTTAAAATTAATGGCATCTTTAGTGGAAGGCTTTGACGAAAAACATCTTCATAATTTTTCATACGATTACCGATTTCAGTTTTATCGCTCATGTTATTATACCTTTAATTATTTTTAGTTTTTTCTTTTTTGCCTTGCGCTTTTTATAAATAATAAATAACCTTAAAAGATTTGGAGGAAAAATAAGTGTGAACCAAAATTGTAATGAACTGACTCTTTTAATTAAATGTTTTGAGAATTTACTCCTAATATAGATTGTTACTCCTAAAATAGAACAGTAGATTATCCATATTAAAATAAATAATAATTTATCCCTGGTCATTCTATAATCTCTTTAATCATATCTAGTTTTTTATTATTTATTTGTTCTTTCTGATAAATAATAAAATTAATTAAAATTATTGGCGGGAAAATAACTTTAAAATAAAAATAATCATTTAGGAAAAGCTTCTCTAAAAAACCAGGTTGACGTTCAAAATATAATCTAATACTAAATAATGTTGAAAATATTAGATTAAAAATGACTATTATCTCAAAATATAACATTAACATAAATTATATCTATAATATTATTTTATAGCTTTGACTAATAAGTGTTTTCTAAAACTTGAGGTTGCTGATTTTTGTTGAGAAGATTGTTCTAAATCTGCAATGTTTCCTAGTGATTGGAAATCTAGAACTAGCTCCGTTAAATCTCTTGGAAAATTTTTATTTTTCAATGAATCAAGTTTCTTAATAAAATACGCCCGCTCTTCTGGCCGAATTTGTTTTAGCATCTGAACAAGATCATCAGAATCTTTTGTTCTTCCAGCCCTAAGTTTCATATATAAAAGAGCATCTCTGCTAGCAACAGGAATGCCATCAACAAGTTTGCAATTAGAAAAAATTAAATCTGCTTCATCACCATATGGATAAATAAATTCAACAGGAATACCTTCCCACTCACTAGCAATCCCTTCTACTTCATTTAATGGTCCAAGGTTAGGCATGACACGCTCAACATCTTCCGTCGTAAAAATATCAATATCAATTGTCACTCGTGGTTCTTTTGTATATTGCCCAACAGCAACTCCACCAATCACAACATGCTTAATACCTTTTAATTTAAGGTATTTGCTCAAGTTAATTACGGCGTTATTTAATTCAGGCGTAATATAATTGAATGTTCTGTTCATAATTTTAATCCATAAACTCCAAGCTAGAGTTAATCTTTCCTATCATCACAGAGCTTACTGTAACCAGCGAGAATGTCAATACAATAAAATCAAAATAAATATTGCCAAAAATTGTATCTTTAAATATAAAAATATATAAAAACGAAAATAAAGCTGCTACCCAATGACTTAAACAATAAGGGCAATGAATAAGTTTATAAAATAACTTACCTTTGTTATATTTAAAAATAAAAATTCTAATTGGGTTAAATAGTTCAGACTTGGATATAGTAAAACATATTGATGCTACCGCTAAAGCCATTAATAAAAAATAAATTATAAAGTTCAAATGTTCACCTTACCTTGAAATTAGATTTGCTAATAATATATAGGCCTTTGGCCTTGGTTGAGTTGTCGATCATACTGTACCCTTTAGATGTGCCTTCATTGTATCGACGATTAAATACGCCCTAATTGCATCAACGATTAGGTGTAGCCCAAGATCACTATCTACATGATACATATTGACAAAGGACCTAGCAACGTGCTTGTCACGCTCTTTCTCAGATTCAAAAAATATAACATTATCCGTATCCGTGCTTTTTAACAAACCTTTCTCCAATAAGTTGGCAATTTGCTCCCTCTGCTTCCCGCCCGGATCGACGTAGAGTTCATTTCCATCGGTATCGAAAAAATTCTCCCAAATCTCTGGATTTCGGCAGGCACAGTCACCGCCAGCTCTCACATATTGCCTACCTACAGGATTAGCGTAGATTGCCATAGCATATTCTAGAGGCAGAGCACCAGTGATAACCCAATAACTCCAATCGCGCCGAAACGTGAATTTACCGATCCTTCCCGTAAGGCTTGAGCAAACTTCACCTTGCGAATTGCTTTTACATCGAACTGGTTCAATGCCGTGGCTCTCCAGCTCCTGAAGGATATATTTATCACATAATGGATATCCGGCAAGATTCTTTAACAATTTTAGCCTCCCAAAATAGTTTCTTTAGCAGTAATGGTCGTTTCAAACCAAGCCTCAGCTGCAACCAGCGCCCGAAATAATGCTTCCCTACTCTTTCTCATAGGCTGTTCTTCAGGGATTGTCGTTTGAGCGCCCCTTTTAGCCACTGCGCATCGAGAAGACGTAGAGCCGCTGAATGCGCATCCCTCGAATTGGTCTCCGTGCCAATCGTGGCAGCCACCCAAAATACATCAGCATCAAGCGCACGGCGCTCTTCTAGTTCATCGAGATCGCGAGCGATACTAGACATCAACTCTAAGTTGTGCGAAGTTAGTGAGCTGAGCGTTATATCGCCATACCACTCAGTCTCAGGATCTTTTATATCTAGTTCATTTTCGACTACCTCAGACAGCCTGTCAGCGCCTTTCATGAATCCATACCTTTGCTGCAGCAAGCCATCTCTTCCCTGCGGATAGCCTTATACATTGCATCGCATCTAATAGACTTTTCCCGACCCTCGGCGCTCAGATCGTGAATCAGTCGGAATTCGTCGTCGGTCATTTGAGTGTCCCTTCTCCGTCGCAAGCTGGGCAGATTTTCTTTCCACTCATCCGCGCATGCTCTGTGCGTGCCCAAGCTAATCGTCGCGCCGCCTCGTCGGGCGAGCACACGGGGCCGAGGTAGTCGATAGTTTGCAGCCCTTCTAGCTCCCTCATCCGCTTTCGGGCGGCGGCGTCGAACTCGTAGAGGACCGCGCTGCTCGCGGCCTCGTAATCACCGAAGCGAAGGGTCTGCCCGACATCCGTGATGTCGAAGTCCGCGAAGTCGGGCTTCACCGCCTGGTCCTTCTTCATGAAGAAGTCGAGCGGCACGAGAAGGCGATCGAAGTCGCCTCGGTACAGGACGAGCATGTTGTTGTCGCGATCAACCATGCCGCCGATGAAGTAGTCTTCCGCGTGATCGCTCTTGAGAATCTCCTGCAGGTCTTCGACCGCAAGAAGCTTCATCGTATCGTTCGGCGTGACCACAATTTGGAGTACCTCCTGGCGCATTTTAGCAAGCTCGGCCTCAAGCTCAGCAACCCGACGCCCCAGCAAATCTACGCATTTTCTCGCATCTACTAATTTTGTCATTTGCTCTCTCCTGTAAGCTCTAGAATCCGCTCCTCAGCTGCCACGAGTTCGGCCTTGATTCTCTTCAGGGTTCCACGTGGCGAGAGATCTAGCCCATTCAGGATCACATTCCCTCCATTCTCCGTGATGTGCTTATCGAAACTAGCGAGATCAAACCCCCAGACTTCGCAGTCAATGAATCCGAAATCGCTTGCGCGGCGCTCTGCGAGTTCGGCCATTGCATGTCGAAGTGCAGCCATCGAGACGCACCACGCTCCCTCGGGCTCTAGGCCAACAGCCACAGCGAGGTCCTGGCGATGTTTCTCGGCGCGCTCGACCCAGACATCGCGGTCGGCCTCCAGCTTCGCAAATTGCGCAATCGCAGTTGTGTCCAGCGAAACAATCCGAAGCTCTAGCTTCGAGCGCACTTCCTCATCCTCGTCCCATTCCCTGTATACCTCGCCATTGCCATAGCAATGGTCGCATTCGACGCGCCCGCCTGGGATGGACGGCCGTTCACCTTTACACTCCGGGCATATACGCCACGTATAATTTGGTTCATCGTTATTCATTGTTCGAATCCTCTATCTTCACCGATCTCTGACGCATAGTCAAGCTCTCTTCTTCCAAAACACCTCGCATCTAGTATGCCGAGTGCTGCAGCACGGTAGCGTAGCGATACTTCCGAGGTTATGAATGCGCAAGCAATAACGTCGGAATCAAGTGCCATGCGTTCTTCGCGCTCGGCTTCAAGCTCCGCAACTCGCGCAATAGCAGCGGCTCCAGCGTCTAAATCGTGCGCTATCGCGTCTGCCGCGTTCGCCAGCAACCCGTGTTTGTACGGATACGCTCGCTCTGCATCCAGCAACGCGTGCACCCGTTCCGCGCCGGTCATTCTCCCATCCCTCCCATCCACGTCGCCGCGAGTAGACGTTGGGCTGTCGCGATCGCCGACCGCAGTGTGCCGCGACCACGCCAGCAGTAGTTGGCCAGAGCACGCACATCAGCATCAAGCGCACGGCGTTCAGCGAGTTCAGCCTCAAGCTCCCGAATCCGCGCCTCCGCTAGCGCTAGCATGTCGACCGCAGTCAGCAGGTCGGACTCGATGATTTCGCCGGATTGCAGTCTTGCGATCTGACGGCTCGCGTCTGCGAGTTCGGTCTTGATTCTGGCCAGGGTTCCGCGTGGCGCGAGGTCGAGCCCCGTAACGCGCACAACCCCGCCCTGCTCCGTAATGTGCTGCTCGCAACGGTTGTAAATGTCGCAGTGACTGAACTCGAATTCCTCTACAGCGCTCATGGTTCTCCGTTCCCGCCCGAAGGGCAATCTAGATAGTTGCTGTCATCCGCATCAAACGCAGCTAGCCGGTACGCGTCTCGCGCAGCCTGTCTGCGGTCGTCTTCTCGGTCAAGCTCGGCGGCGCGCCGCGCCGCGCGGGCTATGTCGAGCGCGTACGCCGCGACCTGCGCAGATGTCGCCCAACATGTTGCAGTGCTCGTTTCGTCTTCCCGCCTGCCGCACATCATGGTTCGAGCGCCCACTCATCTGCCCTAAGCGCTGCGTCACACGCTGCCTGCGCGAGTTCGATGGATCTAAATTTCCCGAGTTGAGTGACTGTCCGATCCATCGATACGGACGCAACAAACGCACGCTCAACAAACGCGCGCCCACTCAAAGTCACGCGCGCAACGACCTGCTCCCAGTCCCAGTCCCTGCCCCGGATCCAGTTGTCCTCGTCTCTCGCCGACTGCCACGCTCCCGCGAAATCTGGAGCGGCGCTAGCCATTGCGTCGCGCTGCGCTGTTGACATCGCCTCCCATGCAGAGCGGGCTTCTGCGTCCGTCACAGGTACGCCTTTGTGACATCCAGCGCAACTGTAGCTGCAGCCGCCTGTGCTTTCTGTACCGCCTCGCACGCATCCACTGCGCGGCACCGTGCAATGTGCGCCTGCACTGCTGTTGCGCAGGCCGCATCGTACGCCTCGTACGTAAGCAAAAGTGCTGCAGCAGCGGCGTGGTGAGCCGTCTGCCACGCGGCGTGCGCTGCGTGCGCCTTCGATTCGGCGTCCTTCAATTGTTCGTCAGTCATTTCGTCGTCATTCATTTCGTCACCGTCTTAGCGGCCGCAGTCTTCGCCAACCGTTTCGCTATTGCCCACTCACGCCGGAGCACGCCTGTTCGTATTTTCGCCGCATACGCGTACTGCTCCGTTGCCCACTTGTCGGCCTGCACTGCCCGCCAGGCCGATGCCTGGCGCCTCTGTGCCTCCAGCGCCTCTTTTTGCAGTTTCTTGTTCGTCATTGTTCGTACTCTCCGCTCGATCCGATCTCTGCACAGTAGTCGGCCGATGCCAACCGAATACACTCGTCCCTCGCTACTTTGAGCGCAGCCCGTGCCGAAGTCAACACTTCGCGCGCAGCCCGTTCAGACTCATTCGCCGCCTCCCATGTATTGCGCGCCTCTTCGACTGCCACTTCCGCCGCCCGCTCTGCTGCCCTAATTTCAGTGCGTCTAGGTGTCATGGTTTGCCTCCTAAATTCTCCGCAATGTGCGCAGCCTCTATTCCTTCATCAGCATCGGCCATGCGACGAAGATTCTGGATTCGATTCAGTGCCGCAGCATCCGTATCTTTTTCTGTGAGCCCGCCAGCCAATCGCCTGGATTCTGTACGATACGCCTCAAGCTCACGAATCCGTGACTGCACCAGCCATAAATCATCGACGGCGGTCAATAGATCGGACTCAATGATATTGCCGGACTGCAGTCGAGCTATCTGTCTATTCAAGCTCAAGATGTCGTTCTGCAGACATACAATTCGATGATTTGCATTTGCCAGCCTATATGGCTTGAACGCAGATTCGTCCAAAATTATTGAGCCGTCGGAATCGGTATCGCGACTTAGCAGATAAAGAGCGTCGTCGTCGTCCCATTCGCAGTCGTATGACGCTGGTTTTGACTCTAATTCTGAGAGCCCCGCTACAGCTACTTGGGCCGCAGATTCATCCAAAATGATTGAGGCATCAGACTCAATATATGCTCGGGCCCCCTGAAATTGCATGGTGCTCGCACTGCCGCGCCCTTGGTGCTCAAGGGCTGCTTCTGCGGCGGCCAAAAGTGTCTTGTAATCTGTTTTGGCCTTAGCCGTTGCAGCAGCTTGCGCAAGTGTCTGCAGCTTAGGAGCGTTAGGTCCACGGTATTGGACCCCCAACTCGGCCTCAATTTTTTCAGAGCGTTCCAAGAACGCGATGTTCTTCATGGCCTCAGCCATAAGCCAGGCCTCTCGCACGGCTACCCTAACAGATTGCCACCGAGGACCAAGGATCAAAGTATCCAGCGCGTCTCCGAACTGTACCCGCTCGTCTGGATCCTCTCCGCGTAGCAGGCACAATTCACGCGCTACTTGTTCTAGTTGTTTGTCATTCATAGTTTTTCTCCAGCCATTTTGCCATGATACGCCTTATCCTCTTCTTGTACTTTCAACTTAAAATCTTTCATTTTCATTTCTTTTTCACTTAATCATTTCCATAAATTGTTTTTCATCAATCATAGCAACATTATTCTTTTTTGCTGATTGGGCTTTAGATGTATTACTCTCTATAGCAGGTATGACAAGGTAAGTCAAGGATGCTCCAACACTTTTCTTAACCTCTCCACCATTTTCTTCAACCATTTTATGTAGTTTAGCACGTGGCAAGCTACTAGCACCAGAAAAACAAAAAGATTTACCAGTCAAAGACCCTTTTACTTTTTCTTTAATTTTGACGCCTGAATCAAGAATATTTTGAATTCTTTGTTCATTATTTTTCATACCATCAACGAATGCTTTAGCTTTTATTGATCCGAATCCTGGAATATTTTCTAGTTGTCCGAAGGAAAGCATTTTAATCTTTTCGAATGAATCATAGCCTGCATTAATTACTAATTTAGCAGTAGATGTTGCAACATTTTCAATGCCCAAGCCTCCAATAAAATGTTCTAATGTAATTTCTCTATATTTATCAAGTTCTTTTATTAAATTTTGGGCACTTTTTTCTCCTAAACGGTCTAAATTCGAGATATCTTCAACTTTTAGTTTATAAATATCAGCAATATCAGAAACAATTGTTTGATCAATCATTTTTTGAATGATTTTATCACCCCATTCAAGAATATTAAGCTCTGAAACCCACATACTGATTCGTCCTAACACTTGTGGTGGGCAAGTAACTTTATTTGTGCAAAGCAGATATTCACCTTGTTGTGTAGTTGGCTGTTGGCAATCTGGGCAAAGATTAGGTGCCTCGGCCGGATTCCCATTTTCTGTAATTACTTCTTGCAATCTTGGGATAACATCATTTGCTCGTTTAATTAATACCTCTGATCCAACTGAGATTCTTAATTGATTAACATAAGAATAATTATAAAGACTAGCTCTTTTAACTTTTGCGCCAAGCAAATCAACTTCATCAAATTCAGCAACTGGTGTAATTCTTCCTGTTTGACCTACCTGATTAACTATCGCACGAACTGTAGAAATAGCTGTAGCTCCTTCAAACTTAAAGGCGACAGCTCCTTTTGGTCGATGATTTTTTTCACCCAAAGAGAATTGCTTAGCGCGGTCATTTAGCCTAATTACCAGACCATCAATTTCATAATCAAGCCTATCACGAATATTTAATTGATAATTTTGCCAAAGAACTGTTACACCTAAAGTGGAAGTCACTTCATAACTAGGAGTTCTAAAACCAAGATTATCTAGAAATTGAAACGATTGTAATTCGGTATCAAAATCAGGACCTTCAACCGTATAGCAAATAACAGTTAAATGTTCAGAGCCTTCGCTATCCAACCTCTTAGCAATCCCGGCGGCGGCATTCCTTGGATTAGCATAATCTGAGAAATATGCCAAATGATCATTTTTTAATAAAACAATTTCACCACGAATATGAAGCGTAACATCATTTGGAAGATTTAATGGAACGCATTTCATTTTAATTACATTTAATGTAATATTTTCACCAACTTCTCCAGATCCTCGTGTTGCCGCCTGGATTAGTTGACCATTTTCATATTTTAAGGAAACGGATATTCCATCTAGTTTTTCAGTAACTAGAAATTCATTTGCTGAATCGCAGTCATTTTGGGCCCAAGATTTCAGTTCTTCTGATGTGTTAACTTTGTTCAAGCTAGACATGGGGATTTCATGTGTAACTTTTACCCAACTAGAAATGGGAGCGGATCCAATACCTGTTACAGCAAAGTTATCAGGATCTAATTTAGAAAGTTCATCAATCCAAGCATCAAAAACATTATCACTTACTGTTGGTTGTAAATTATAATAATCTTGCTTTGCCTTTAGAATTTTTTTAGCAAGTGATTTAATTTTTTCTTTAGACATTTAAACTCTCATTAATTTATATTTTTTTTCTTTATTTAGTTTTTTGGACCACTTTTTTTTGAGTTCAACTAATCCAACATCACAAAGTTTAAAATTATTATCCGAGTCTTTCATAATATTCCCTGAATGAATATCGTAAATATTGAACCTATGTCTAGCATCTCTCTTCTGATTTGTCAAGCCTTCGAGAGTATCCAGTAATTTTTTATTTTTAGAAATCTTTCTTTGATCATATAATTCAATTACATCATAATATACTTCATCACACTCGATGCAATTATCAATAATATCTCTCTGAATCCATGAGATAGGTTTTAGCTTTTCAGCAACATAAAAATATACCAAAGGGTTAGTACTAAGTATTCCGTAATAATATATTTGCACAACATTTGGTTTTGGGTTTCTAACAAGTGATTCAAGAACATTTTTTATCTGTCCCCAACTGCGCATAAAACCATCACCTAATGAAGCAATTTTAATAATTCTACTTTTACCAAACTCATAGACATGACCTTCAGCACCATCACCTACCATTTTGCCCATAGAATTACTGATCCATTCTGGCAGGTAATCTTCATAGGGTATTATATCAATATACATAACTTAACATTTGTCCAATCCAACGAAACCTAAATGATAGCTATAAACCATTTTGTTTTGCTTATTAGAGTCTAAAATATCTAAAATAATTGGTTTAAGTATTCCGTAAGCATTTAGCTTATCAGTTTCATTGTTTATTATTTTTTCAATTGCAACAAATGCCTCGGCGATATTTAATGCATTAATTTGGTGAATAATGCCCTTAACAGGAGATTTTTTAGTTGCTATCTTTAGATGATCTTCATCACAAATTAATGCTTCGTACATATTAATCTTTATTTATAATTAATGGTTCCTACATAACTGCAAACAATAGAGTGACCCTTATAATTAGTTGGGATTGCTTTGATGCTCATATCATTTTCATTTTTAAAATAAATATGAAAAATAAACTTTTCATCTTTATATCCTAAACCAACACTAAAATCATTCTTATTAATATAACTTTCAACAGTTTTGCCAAATTCTAAGCAAACTTTTATTGCATTTTTTGTTTCTAAATCATTTTGATTATCAGGCGTCATATTGTTTTGCGACATCCGTTTCTATTAAAACAATAGAAATACCATCAATTCTGTTTGGCATCTTTTTTTGAATTTCTGCAAAACTACCTGTTTGGATGCCAATTTTTATTGCATATTTATTATTATCTTTAATAATACCAATTCCACCAATCAGCCATTTTGGAAATTGACCGCCATGATCATCTATTAATTTTTCAGAAAGAAAATCTTTAACATCCTGCACGGCTTTTAATTTCGAATTAATATTAGACATTTTCTGTTTCACCAATTTCTTCTTGACCAAATTTAACAAATCCTGTTTTAACAAACCCGCCAAATTTACCTTTACGAGTAATAAAGCCAGGTAGTAAACCATTCTTTAACATAAGAGTAAAAACATCATCCCAGCCATCTTTAAGATTTAAGGCTGAAGCTAGCGTTTTTTTAGTTACAGGACCTGATTTACTTAATTCTTCTAAAGTTGTACGTACTTTTGTAACGAAATCTTGATTTAAAATATCCATAATTAATTTTCCATTCTTGTTGAAATTGTTAAAGCTTTCCAAACTTGCAGAGCGTCAGTATCTTTTGCTAAAACTTTATCATAAAATTTAACTTCAGTTGGAGATATTACTCCAACAACTTTGTGACCTATCTTAATATTTACTGCGTAGTCTTTGTTTACCACTCGAACTTTGTCTGACCACATTAATAAATTAGATATAAAGTCAGAATCATTCAGCTCTTTTATTTCGGAATCTTTTAATAGGTTATTATTTTCATCTGTTATTTTCTGAATATAAAAAGCTTCATTTTTAAGTATTAAACGATTATTTTTATCAGTAAAACAAAACTGTTTTTTTATTTGAGTATTTGGTTCGTCAATTCTATACAGTTTTTTTGTCGCACCAAAACTGCTTGCTGATTTAAACTTCATATACGCGAGCAGAACTGCTACTAAAGTTAAAACCGCTAACCATCTATCTTTACTTATATTTAAAATATTAATGCATAAAAAAACTATTGCAGCGAACGACCACATGGCACATATGACATAATGATATAATTCTAACTTGCTTAATTGCTCATGCATATCTTCTTTATTCATTTTTTAGCAACCTTTAATACTGATGTTTTAATCCAAGTTTCATTATAACCATTTAGTTTTAAGCGGTCAATTACAGCCTTGGCTTCCATATCAACTGGATAATATTTACCATTAAGGTAAATTTCATCTCGTTTTTGATCATAAGTTGCTTTTTTGGCTTCCACCGGATCTTTAGTTACAAAAAGTGCGAAAAGTTGTTCACGCACTGTTGTTTCTGATATTTTAACCATAACACCTCCTTTTTGAGCACTGTGCTATAGTGACACAGTGTGCTTATTTAGTCAATGAGAAAAGCAATCAAGATCTCGATAAATATCTGCATATGAAAAACAAAAAAAACTCACAAAATTAATTGTGAGTTTTATTTTTGAAAATAATTTATTAATGATATTATCAAAGTATTTTTATATCCATATATTATATGTTAATAAAGTATTTAGTTTTTATTATGTAAAAATTAATTTTGATTTATTCTATGATTTCTTTGATTTTATGATAATCGCACCATTCAATCAGCTTATCCATCAGATTTTTAAAATCATTGATTTCATGAATTAATGTAGAATTCAAGTATTCTTCTAAACTTACGGCAATATTGAAATCAATGGCGTCACCATATCCGTATATGTAACACCTCATACAGTTAGCATAGTTTTCTTCAGTGGGTCCAAAAAACATCGCTGGCCTGCGTGCGACTAACAATAATATGTTTTTAAACTTTAATATCTGAGTCTCTGTCATAAAATTACTTTATAAACCAGCTTGTTCTTTTAACTTTTTTTCAAGTAAAATATGTTTATCAGCTTTCCCGTCCGCATTTCCAAGAAGCGTTTCAACACCATAGTCAAAAGTTTGAAGATTTTTTCCATCCTTCAATCTAATTAGAGCGCAACGATATAAACAAACAATTAAAGAGTTTCTGCGTTGATCGTGAAATTCAATTAAATCAAGAATTTTATCTTCAGTTTTAACTTTATTATTTTTCCACTCCGATTCTAAAGTAATAATAACTTCGTAAAATAATTTATTATGTTTAGCTTTATTTTTAGACATAATTACTTTCCTTTATAATTTGTTGGGTCATATAAACAAAAGCTTTTACGTTGAGATTTGTCAGGATCTTTTCCGCAGTAAAAACTCTCACAACAATCGGTATCGGCTGTACACTCTAAAGTGCTGCCAGTATCATCATTACATTCAAACACATCTTCCGTTACAGTTGGCGCCGTAACATCAGTGACAGATCCACGACTCTCATTAGCTTTTTGACAACAAACTAAATACAACGCAATTAAAATTAAACTATATTTCATATTTTCTTTCTTATTAAAATTTTACACACATAACATACTATCATTAGTTTTATGGAATGTCAAGCTAATCAGTAATGCTTATCACCTAATAATTTTCCCCATTACATGAAATCTAGCAATTCTAGCTTGCGCAATCATATCATTAGTACCCCTTGAATCTTTTTTAGGGTAAGCATAAACTTTACATTCATATCCAACATTTCTTAAGGCGATTAACATGTTCAACATTTCCGTATTTCTTTTGGGGCCAGCCGATTTTCCATAAACTTTCCATTGAGCAGGGCAAGGTATTATTGTCATACCTCTTTCTTGAGCCATACTATTAACTTGAGAATCTACGCCAGCAGCATCCCCATGAATAATAATAGTTTTAAAATCTAAAGAATAGATTATATCATGTAAAATATTTGAATCGACACCATATCTTGTGCCACAAAATAATGCTGCTTGCATTTAAAACGAACCTGTTTCATAAATACCTTTACGAATATCCCAGGCATTATGTAGAACTTCTTTAATATGATATTGGAAATCTTTAATAATTAACGGGTTTTCACAAGCCTTAAAAGCACGAAATTTCTTCAAGCAAATTTCGAAAGGCACTTTATGAATATTATTGTTAAAACTATCATTAGCAGAAAATCCGGTAATAGAATGTAGAATTATTTCATAACTACTTTCAGCTCCAACCTGGATAAAATCTTTAATATCACGTTTGCGAATATTTGTATTATCAATAATGATTAATTCTTTATTATCATTAATGGCACTTTTAAATTTATCAAAACAAGCAAGGAAACCATTATGGGCCCCATCAGGAGTCCAATCATAATTTTCTAAAATCTTTTCTTTGCCATAATATAGATAATCATCATTACAACAAATCACAGCCTTAGTGCCATAATCATTTTCAAGTTTCCTGGCCAATGTTGATTTACCAGAACCAGATAATGCCCGTAGTAGAAGTAATGTTTTCATTCTATAATGTAATTAACAACTTAATGAAGCTTTGGCTTCCTGGGCCTTTTCAATAAGGTCATCTAAAAAATGAACGATCTGATCTTTACTATCAGCCCATAAAAATTTTGGCAAAGAAATAACGGAAACGCTAAAACCCTCATGTGTTTCTTCAACTTCAATGGGTGGTAGTTTACTAAATAACTTAATTTCTGCGTGATTTGACATTGTTTTTCCTTATATTATAACGTTTTTAATTAATAAATTATTATTTTAATTTTTTTAAGCGATTCAGGGCGTCTTTTTTAGCTGCAATTTCAGAATTATAAATTTTCCAATTTTCATTATCAGGATGTTTTCCCATTAAACTAGAACCAATTGCAATTCTGGCAAACTCTAAATAGTTAACATGCCAAACAATATCTGATAACTCTGATGTTCTTGTTGGCGTTTTAACCACGTAAAATGTATTTTTTGTAATATTCATTGCTTTACACTATCACATGGCCACCAATTGTCAATTAATTAAATTATTAATTAATAAACAAAATTTTCTTTAACAATACTAATATTTTGCAATAATGTAAAGTGTATTTAATCAACAATTTATGGAGTTTTACAGATGAATAAAAAACAAGCCCACCAAATCGCTCTCAAAAGTGCTAAATTAGCTTACGATTTAACTATGCGCAAGCTTGCTGATGACGCTCCTAAACCAGGCACTACATATGAAGCAAGCAAATTAACTGGTAAGAAAAATCCAACAGCTAAAGAAAAGAAAGAAATCGAAGATGCTGAAGATAAAGGCTTAGAAGGAGCTGGTAAAACAAATAAAGCTACCAAAGATAAACTAAGCTCAGTTGCTGATAGTTTATTAAATAAATATTCACAATTAAGCTACGATCTTGAACTTGGTGATGATTTCAATAAGTCAAAATCTGATTTGGCTGTAAAACACCAGCGTGAAATGGACGAATTAGCAAAATCACACAATAAAGTGCCAAACAAACCTGAACTAGGTAAACACGTTTCTCGCAGACCAACCAATTATACCGGAGAAGTTTGGAAAGAACATATGGGCGGAAAAGATCCTGGCCTAGTGGCTCCTTCATCTGCTGCTCACACTGGTGGAACTGAACGATCTGATACAGATCATGTTAATCCTTTTTCTGATGAACATTTGAAATCTTCTAGTGCATCAATTAATGATGTTGTTAAACTTGCTGATTATTTCGCTTCAAAACTCTAATTAAAATAAATACACTTAAAAGAAAAGAGAGGTTTTAACCTCTCTTTTTTATTTAATTAATTGTGATATTATCAGCAGATGTAATTTCTTCGCCATGCTCATGATATAAAATGCAATTAAAATCATTATCTAATTTCGGTTTTGATAATAGTTTAATACATTTACAATAATTATTAATTTTCACCCAAACAATATCACCAGATCTTAAGCCAAGTATAATATCAGCTTTTTCTTGATAAGCTCTTATTTTTTGTTTTAAATAATTAGGGACATAACATAATGCATCGCTATTTTGACTGACAGCAATTTTACATAGCTCTTCTGTTCGTAATTCTTTAGGTACATATTGTAATCTATACCAATTGTGAGTAACAGCAATTTTACATAATTCTGCTGTTTTAAACTCTTCAGGTATATATTCTAACAGTGAGCCATCTTGAATAAGAGCATTTTTATACAGCTCTTCTTTCAATTCTTCAGGTACATATTGTAATGCATAACCATTTTGACTAACAGCAATTTTGCATAATTCTTCTGTTATGAATCCTGTAGGTACATATTGTAATGCGTGACTATTTTCATTAACAGCAATGTTACATAATTCTTTTGTTTTGAATTCTCCAGGTACATAACATAATGCATAACCATAGTCACTAACAGCAATTTTACATAATTCTTCTGTTAT
>Ga0163154_10000307_pt1 | contig 71915 bp, 69 predicted proteins | sample OliLakLV19MP9P1_FD_148649 | JGI IMG/M metagenome (GOLD analysis project Ga0163154, IMG submission 148649) | Freshwater microbial mat bacterial communities from Lake Vanda, McMurdo Dry Valleys, Antarctica - Oligotrophic Lake LV.19.MP9.P1 | ecosystem: Environmental > Aquatic > Freshwater > Lake >... | reverse complement strand
CCATTAAGTGGGTGTCCAGCGGCCTCACACTCGCAGCATTTCTCGCTGCTTGCTACGTCTTCTTGCGGGTGAAGTCGCTGGAGACGGACCGGGACATTCTTCAAGGAGCTGACGACGAAAAGAAGCTGCCGATTCTGCAGGCACTTCGAGACCGTATGCCTCTGGTGTTCAATCGACTCGACGCAGCAGCAACGGAGCGATTGGCGGTACAAGAACTGCGGCGATTTCGGGATCGCGATAAGCGAACGTTCATCCTGCTACTTGTTGCGCTGGTGCTGTTGGCCTGCGTCATCGTCTTGAGCATCTGGCGGACCAACACGGTCGAGGAAAGTGCGAAACCGGCAGAAGCAAGGTTGGCCATCGAATACGCCAGGCTCTTCGGCGCCGTCGAGACGCCCATCGTGGTCCAGATTCAGAGTCACGGGGGCCGACCGTGGTGCGGCGATGGGATATGCAACTTCACAGACCCCACGGTCGAACCGGAACCTACGCCTGTAGGTTATGAAATCCAGACTGGTCACTTCTCGCCGGCGATAGCTGAGTTTTGGAAAAGCTGGCCATACAAGGATGCTTTGCCAGTGCAGACACCCCTGTGGAAGGCGGTAGCAGCTAGCGGTGACTATGGATTCAAGCTATTGGATGAGGCCCAGGCGCGACTGGGAAAGTGCGTACGCGCAAAACTCGTGCCGTACGATGAGGACCCTAGCATCCCTAGAGATGGAACGCTTACCTGCAGCCGGTCGGATAGCAAGCGTGTCGGATTCCTGTTCCTAATCCTGAAGAACATCTCCGACCGTGAACTTCGTGATTTGGCCCTGGCCTACCTTCCATTGCCTGTAGGCACCCCCGTCGAGAACTACCTTCGCGCTCTCGATAACGATGTAATGGGAGCCAAGAAGCAAACTCTGGCAGGTCTAAAACCCGGGCAAGTGGCTATTTTGCTAATCTCGGTATACGACAAGGATGACAACAACTTTGAACGGAAGATCCTTGCCGATGGGATGATTCCCCGCGAGATTGCGTTCAAGTTCGATGGCCGTGACCAGGCGATGAAAATTCGAAGCCCTCGGCGGGAGAAGGCGCTAGTAGCCGTGCTTCCCAATGGCTGGTACCTGCAATAGCACAGTCATACTGAGGTGCCCCTGATTCGTTGGACACCAACGGGGGCGTAGGTTAGCCTCCCCTTGCTGTAGTTCGGGCGCCTCGCGGGGTTGGCTGGGGGCGGCTACGAGAATGTCCGATACAGATAGATTATGTAAATCGGCCCCTGATGCGGGCTATCCGCTTGGAATCGGCGCGATGAACGGAATGCCGTAGGGTCCTGTCAGGACGGCCTGCTCGAAACGCTCTCCTCGACAAAGTCTAATATAAGCAACACTTTTACTCGCAGTTCGCTCAGGTAGGGATCCGGAAGTGCGCCAAGCCTGCGCTGCAGACGACGATTATCGATCGATTTGATCTGATCGACTAACACGTCCGAAGCTCGACTCAGCCCCGACACTCCTTTTGGTAGAGCCACTCGCAACGGATTCTCAAATCCAGCAGTTTTCGTCGTTAACGGACAAATAATGGTCGACGGATGAAAGCGGTTCAAAGCGTCGGTTTGCACGACTACGACCGGGCGCACCTTGCCCGGTTCGGTGCCGAAACGAGGATTCAAGTCGGCCACATAAAGACAACCATATTGGGGTGTCATGGCTCCTCGGGCAGATCTTCGAGGAGCTCGCTCTCTTTAAGATATTCCAGATGCGAAGCGCCAAGACGCCGCGACGCATTGCGATATTCCCGCTCCAACAGCTTGCGCGAGTACAGTGCGTTGTAGTGGCTTACCGCTTTTCGCAGGTAGGTGTTGCGGGGTACCTTGAGCCGTTTGCGAATCTTTTCTGTGGCAAGGAACGTGGGCTCGTCAAGTTTCAACGAAAGCGCTTTAGCCATTGAAAGATCTCCCCCAAAATCGAGTATCACCAAAAGTATATCCTGATACCGAAGATGTCAATTAACAGGCCAAGGCTGTCAAAAATCTCTATCCGCCCGACGTCTTCGGGACCTTCCCCCAGCCCCCGTACTTCGCCCCCGTCGAGCAGGCCGGCAAGGCCTCGACGTCCATCGCCGTACCCTTATGGTTTCGAACGACGAGGGCCTGACGAAGACCTACAACCGCGTCCACCGTGAGTCCGACACGTCGCCCGGCATCGTTCGCCTACGTGAGCTGCACGGCGACCCTTGATGTCGCTGTCCGCGACGCCTACGGGTGGTCGGATCTCGCCCTCGACCACGGCTTCCACGACACGAGCCAGGGCGTCCGCTTCACGATCGGCCCCGCCGCGCGCACCGAGATCCTCGACCGCCTTTTGGAGCTCAACCACGCCCGCCACGCGGAGGAGCTCCAACACGGCATTTTCGGTCGGCGGAAGCGGGCAACCAGAGCGAAGCCCTCCGAAAGCCAAGAACTTTTCGGAGATTGAGGAGCGTGACCGGCTCCCGTCCCGCGCCAGCTCTCGGCCAGTCCCATCCAGCGGATTGAGCTGTCGCCGGATTTCTACTTCACACCCCACTTCACATTGGTCGAGGGCTGCGCTATCGGTGTCACCATGATCGAGGCTCTGGATCCTCTGACGGCGCCACTCCCTCCGGAGGTCCCCCTCTCCAAGGCGCCGCTCGTGCGTGTGATCTGCCAGCTTCGGTTTCCGTTGATCGTGGCAGTCGAGCAGCGGGACACGATCGCTCCGTTCCAGGAAGCGATCAGGGGGACCTACCCGGTGCTGAGGCAGGAAAGGACTCAAGCGGTCCTCCTTGGCCCGACGGGAATCGGCCAAGCCGCGCCAAACCAGATCGTCTGGCGGTTCCACGACATCGACGCGGCGTGGCGTGTGTCGCTGGCGCCTGATTTCCTGGCGCTCGAGACCACCCGCTATACTAGCCGTTCCGAGTTCCTCGATCGGCTCCGTCAGGTCCTCGTCGTGCTCGGCGAGCACGTCCAGCCGAAGCTGATCGACCGCCTCGGCGTCCGCTACATCGATCGGATCGCGGGCTCAGACGTACTAGAGCTGCCTCGACTCGTGCGCCCCGAGGTTTGTGGGATCGCCGGAACGGCAGCGGCCACGCATCTTCAGCACTCCATCACGGAGTCGATGTTCGTCATCGACCGCGAGCAGATGCTCGCCCGCTGGGGAAAGCTTCCGCCGCAAGCCACCATCGATCCCGCGGCGATCGAACCGATCAACGAGCCGAGCTGGATTCTCGACCTGGACATGTTCGGGACGGAGCGCGTCGTCTTCGATGTCGATCGCGTGCTCGCGGCCGCTACCGGCTACTGCGAGCGAATCTACGGTGTCTTTCGCTGGGCGGTCACGGACGAGTTCCTGCGCCGCTTCGGAGGAAACGTATGACGCTGCTGGCCACTGGCTCATCTGAAAGCACGTCGGCGGGAGGTTTCCTCTCCTCGCTGCCTCGCACGCCGTTGCTCGTCGGCGTCATCCTCGTCGGCCTCGGTACGTCGAGTGCCGCGCCCGCAGCCGCAGATCGCGGCCCGTCGAGCGGCTACTCCGCGATGGCGACCAACGCAGGCGTCGTCTCCGTTTCGCCAGAAGGCGCAGGCGCGGCCATCGCGGAGGTCCGGCGCCTCACGGGTTTGACGTGGGAGCAGCTCGCGCGAGTGTTCGGTGTCTCGCGACGGTCACTGCATCTCTGGGCGAGCGGCAAGCCGATGGCCTCGGCTAACGAGGAACGACTCCAGCGCGTCCTGGCGACGATCCGGGCGCTCGACCGGGGGGCGGCAAGTACGAACCGATCATTGCTCCTGACGATCGGTGACGATGCGATCGTTCCCCTCGACCTGCTCGCGAAGGGACACTACGACGAGCTGCTTTCCCGTGTCGGCCCCGGAAATGCCCGGGCTCGGCTACCGATGCGGCCGCTCTCTCCAGCGGCACGCGCGGCACGGGCTCCGAGGCCTCCGGCCGAGCTCGTCGAGGCCTCGCAAGACCAGCTGCATCGAGATTCGAAGACTTTCCGTGTTGGAAGGAGCGCGAGGAGTTGAGGTGGCGGAGGGAACCGATGATCGCCAAGACACGCACGCCGAAGTCGACGCCGCGCTCAAGGACTGGCGGCAAGGCGACTGTGCGCACGGCGAACTCTGGTTTGCCCACCGCGTCGAGCCTTCTCGCCCGCTGACCGAGGCGGCGAAGCTCGCAGCGGAGGCGAGCGAGACCTTGGCTGAGACACAGGAGCTCGGCGTCGTCATCTTGACGCAGAGCTGCGACGTCGTCCGGGCGTGCCGTGAACGTCCTTTCGTCGAGGTGGCACCGCTCGTGGAGGTGAGCCCGGAGAGCGTTCGCAACATCGAGCGCGGCCGCCAGCCGCGGTACGCCTTCGTTCCGGGCGTCGCCGACCGCCGGCTCGTGGCGGATCTCGACCGATCCATGACAGTCGAGAAAGCCGTGGTCGCTACGTGGGTCAGGATCGAGGGCTGCAAAAGTGACCCGGAGACCCGCGCGTTCGCACAGGCGCTCGCGAGAAAATGCGCTCGGTTTGCCTTCCCCGACGACTTCGTCGGTCTCGCGACCCGGCTCCAGAGCCGGCTCATCGGCAAACACGCCAAGGAGAGTGAAGAAGGAGCCGCGCTACGCAATCTTCGCGAGATCCGGGTGCGCGCGGCGCCATCGTGGGACAACCCCGATTCCGTTGAGCTGATGATCTGGTTCATCCGTGACGACGGCGGCGACTTTCTCGAGGAGCGAACTTGGGCTCAGCATCTCAAGTCCTGGCTCGCACTTGTTCCTGTGACGGGTCGATTCGTCAGCGTGGATGGCCAGGTGGTCACTCTCGACGACATCACGGCGCGCGACCTCGTCGAGAGCGATCCGCTCGATCTCGATCACCTTTCAAGTGCCGCGTCAGGGACGTGACCGAGACGCCCGAGAATGATGGACGATGAGTCGACTTCCCGGAGTTGAAAACGGATCGAGCCGACTGCCGCCCTGGTGCCGTGGACGAGGTCGCCTGCGCGATTCACTGCCGATCGCGACAGCAATGAAGAAGCCTGCGCCATCGTCTCGCGGCGCACTATCCATGCGCTCGACGATCCGGGGCACATCGCGGTAGACCACCAAGGATGAGCGCGACGGCCGACGATCAGGTCTCCGCAGTTCGCGGAGATGCGCGAGGAATTCCGTCCCCCCGCGAGCTTCGAGCGGAGCTCGAGCGGATGATCGTCGCCGACCTGCTCGGCCCCGCCGGCTGCGACACGGAGCAGATCACCGAGGGCAACGTCCGCGATCTGTAGTTCGGGCACCTCGCGGGGTTGGCTGGGGGGCGGCTACGAGAAGGTCCGATACATCCAGATCATGTAAATCGGCCCCTCATGCCGGCTATCCGTCGGCGGGATTACGGCGTGGTGCTGTCGGGCTCGCTGGACGATTGGACGCTCGCGATCGCCCACGCGACGACCGCGGCACTGCGGGCGGAGATGCGGGCGGGCTGACGATCATGCGCGGGGCGCGGCGGCAGGACCGCCGTTCGCGATCCGAGTACGCCGGCTTCGTCCTGGATGGATGAACGCGCGCGAGTCGAGTCTGCCGACTCGCCCGAGGCGCAACGCTCCTCAAAAGGTGCCCAGTGGGATCGCCTCCACCCGGCGCGTCAGTGGATGGCGCTCGGAGCAGAGGCACACCACGTAGCCCTTCCCCGCCCGCTTGCCGAGCAACGCCTGGAATTGCTCGATGCCGGAGGCATCGCGCGGGGTCGGAGCGGTGGTGAGCTTTGCCTCGATCGGGATGAGTGTCGCACCGTCCTCCAGGACGAAGTCGACCTCGTGACCGGCACTGGTGCGCCAGAAGTGGAGTCGGCTCAGGTGGCCGCGATGCACGAGAAGACGGTGGAGCTGTCCCGCGACCGCGCTCTCGAACGTCGGCCCCGCCGCGATCCCGGAGAGCAACGGTTCCGGCCGATCGACGCCCAGGAGGAATGCCAGGGTTCCGGTGTCGAGGAAGTAGACCTTTGGGCGCTTGACGAGCCGCTTTCCGACGTTCGCGAAATAGGGTTTCAGCACGAGCACCTGCCCGCTCGCCTCCAGCACCGAGAGCCAGGCACGAACCGTCTTGCCATCGAGCCCGAGATCGCGTCCGAGCTCTTCGAGGTTCATCAGGCCACCGCTGCGTGACGCCACCGCGGTCAGAAAGCGTTGGAAGTCACCGAGATCTCCGACGGCCCGGAGCGCCCGGACGTCGCGCTCGAGGTAGGTCTGCACGTAGGCTGCCTGCCAGAGTCGCGGCGTCATCGCGGGCTCGAGCGCAACCTCCGGATACCCCCCACGGAGAAGATGCTCGGCGATGCGCGCAGCGCCGACGAGGCGCGGCGGTGCCTTGCCGCCGGAGAGGACATCCTGCCACGGCCGCTCGCCGTCGGGCAGACCAACAACCTCCCGCAGCGAGAGCGATAGGAGCGACAGAACTGCCGCACGGCCCGCCAGCGACTCCGTGACGCCTGCCATGAGGGGAAAGGCCTGCGATCCCGTCAAGATAAACTGGCCCTTCGTGGCGCGCCTTCGGTCGATCTCGCGCTTCACCAGCGGCAAGAGACCCGGCGCGTACTGAATCTCGTCCAGAATGACGGGGGGCGGGAATTCCTGCAGAACGAGACCAGGATCGGCCGACGCGCGTGCCCGGAGCGCCGGGTCGTCGAGGGAACAATAGCGATGGGTCGCATCGAACGACTCGCGCACCAAGGTCGTTTTTCCCGACTGGCGCGGCCCGGTCAGGACGACGGCCGCGAATGTCCGCGCGGCCTCCTCGAGGACGACACGAGCGGTTCGATCGCGAAAGCGCGCCACGCTTCAGGACCCTATCCGAGGTAACCTGGCGTTACAAGCAAACTCGGATTTCACTTCCGATTTCACCAAGTCACTGCGCACGACCCACGGTCGGGTCAGCCAGGGATCGCCAGGTGGCGCACGCGGCTGATGCGATCCGCGTGACGGGCGCCCGCAGGAGTACGCTCCCGATGCCAACAGCGCCGACCCGCACATCGTCGCTTGTTTGCGGCACGTCGCGGGGTTGGCTGGGCGGCGGGCCCGCCGAGGTCGTGAACGACCACGCTCGGCTTCATGCCGGCGACGTTCGCCGAGGCGGCGCGAGAGTCGCTCTCACCGCACCGGGCGCTCGACGGGACGAGCAGATCGGGACCCGGTTCGCGCAGCGCCGATGCCTCGCATCACGGCGCGATCGGGGCCGGCACAGCGAGATAGTCCTGCACCTTGGTGATGAACCAGTAGCCGTCGGGCGGCGGTACGCCGCGCCCGCGGGTCGACTCGCCCACTCCGTCGCCGAACAGGATCGGCGGGTAGCCCGCATGAGGCGCCGCCATGGCCAGGCCGCATTGGTGACGGTGTCGTGGAGAGATCAGCTAGAAAAACGCGGGCGCCGAGTCCTAAACGAGCGGCAATCGTTCGGTAAGATCGGGTGTCGGGGTAGCGTGCCTCTCCATGGGGAGCCTGGGCTTCCTGGAAAGGCGGGCAATCCGATGTGTGACTCGTCGCGGGCAATACGTCGAACACTGCGAGCACGATGACCATCGACCTGTTCAACGGGGTCCAGGCGACGATCCGCCGCTCGACGATCGTCGGTGAGGGGTCAAGCCGCTGATCGACAACATCGGCAGCGGGCCGAGCACGGTCGACCTCGCCGCGACGATCCTCGAGGGCGCGGGTCCGGCGTGCTCGAGGATCGGTGGCAACTACTCCTGGACCGTTCCCGAGCCCGACACCTGGCGCGATCTGGCGACGCTCGATCTGCGCATCCGTTCCGGTAGCAGGATCGTGTTCTGGGTGCGCTGGTCGGAGCAGGACGACGCACCGCGACGGCTCGCTATCCTCCGCTGATCACCAGCGGCCGTCACGATCCCGGCGAGTCGGGCCTGCGCAGCACGCCGCCGCGCAGGCCCACCGCCCGGGCGAGACAGCGATTCGCATAACTTCTCGGCTTGTCGGGGCTGACCTCGGCCGTTCGCAGGAGTCCGCTCGGAGGCAGGGGATCGAGGAGGACCGGGGATCGCTGGTCGCGCCCGGCCGCCTCGCGCAGCGTCGCCATGCGCGCATCGTACGCACGGGCGTAGATCCGGGCGGCGGCGATCTCCGGGATCAGACGCGCGCGCTCGCGCTGGAAGACGACCGCCACCAGCACCAGCATCGACACCGCGAGGACCTGCTGCGAGCGCGCCGAGCCGCGCAGCCAGCTCCCGAGCTGCACACCGACGACTGCCGCCGCCCCGATCAGGAAGATCGCAAGCGCGAGCTGGGCCCGGGTCGGCGGCGCCTCGCCGAGCGCGTAGTAGCCCGGCAGCGCGGTCGCGAATCCCGCCACCAACGAGAGCGCAGCGAGCGCCAGCGCGACGCTGGCGACCTCCCGCGCCGACGCGCGCGCGGTGTCGCGCGCGAAGCAGCGCGTGGCCCACGCCCAGACGAGCACAATCGCGGCGAGGACCGGCAGTGTCGCGAGCACGATCTCCGCGACGAGCCGAGGACCACCGAGCAGCGCCCGCCCGATCGCGACGTGCGCCGGAGCGTGGCGCAGCAAGGTAGCCCGCGCAGCAGCCCCGGGCGAGGCCGCACAGACGACGAAGCTCGCGGTGGCGACCGCGAGAACGATCGCCCCCGATCGGATGCGCGACTCGCCGGCGCCCATCCGAACGGCCGCCCAGGCCAGCAGCGCGTAGCCGACGCTCAGCCACGTCAGGGACACGCACTCGTGACCGCCGGCCGCGACGGCCGCCGCGATCGCACCCGGTACGACGAGCCAGGGCCGCGCGTCCGCACGCAGCACGCAAGCGAGCGCGAGCGCGCCGCAGCAGACCGGCACCAGGTTCTCCACCGACGAGAACGCAAAGAACCAGGAGTCGCCCTGATGCGGCGTGGCGAAGAAGGCCAGCGCCACCGTGACCACGGCCAGAACCGGAGCGACGCCAGCTCCGACGCGATCCGCAGCCACGGCGCGCATGGTCGCCCAGACCGTGACGACGGCGAACGAGAGCAGCGCCAGCGCGTGGAGGAACAGGGACGGCGTCCGGGCTTCGTTCCCCATGACGAGCGTGACGAGGAGATTCGACGCCCAGCGGCCCGACCAGGTCCGGAAGAGCCGGAGCTGCGCGCCCCACACCCCGAGCTCCTGCACGTGGGAGAAGATGCACAAGTCGTCCGGCGGAAAGCGGCTACTCTTCGCCAGCTGGAAGTAGAGGATGACGAACGTCGCGCCCGCCGCCGCCAGCCCCGCGCTGCCGATCAGGGCTGCTGCGCGGGATCGCTCGCTGCTCCACATCTGCGCTGCCTGCGGGCTCGCGCGGTCAAGCGTCGAGCGTGATCTCCAGTACCGCGCGTTTGTCCAGGCCGCCGAAGATGCCGCGCACGAAGGTCCCGAGCCGCATCTGCCAGCCGTACTTCGCATCGAGCGCTGCGTACGCACGTGCCTCGTGCGCCTCGTCCGTCACCAGCACGCAGCTACCGTCACGCCACGGCCCGAGCAGCTTGCCGGCCACGCCGCACTTCGCGACCCGGACCTTCGGGTTGCGCCGGATGCGCTTCACCTTGAACGAGTCCTTCAACGTGAACACGACGAGCTTGCCGTCGAGCGGTGCGGCCCACACCGGAGTCTCGACGCCCCCGCCGTCGCGCCTGTAGCTAAGCAAGCTGACGTAGGGGTCGCGATCGAGCTCGGTACCCATCGGAATCGTTCTACTGATTGTAGCGCGGGCCGAGGTCGCTCCACTTGGCCGGATACTTCCCACCGCGCGTCTCGTAGCCCGACAGCGCATCGACGTCCTGCTCCTTCTTGAGCAGCACGCCGAGGAACGGGATGTGGGCCTCGAGCTGGTCCTGCGAGATCCCCGAGCGCAGCAGCGCGCTGATCCAGTCGACGAGCTCCGAGGTCGACGGCTTCTTGCGCAGCTCGTTCTGCTCGCGCAGCCAGTAGAACTTGACCAGCACCTGGTCGAGCAGCTTCGCGTCGAGGTTCTTGTGGTGCACCGCGACGATCTGCTTCATCAGGTCGCGATCGGGGAACTCGATGAAGTGGAAGATGCAGCGGCGCAGGAAGGCGTCGGGCAGCTCCTTCTCGTTGTTCGAGGTGATGATCACCACCGGACGCTCGCGTGCCGCGACCTCGACGCCGGTCTCGGTGATGTTGAAGCGCATCTCGTCGAGCTCGTGCAGCAGATCGTTCGGGAACTCGAGGTCGGCCTTGTCGACCTCGTCGATCAGCAGCACCTGGCGCTTCTCGGCGGCGAACGCCTGGCCCACCGGACCGAGCTTGATGTAGCGCGCGATGTCGGACACGTCGCCGCTGCCGAAGCGGCTGTCGTTGAGCCGCTGCACGGTGTCGTAGACGTACAGGCCCTCGACCGCCTTGCTGGTCGACTTGATGTGCCAGTTGATCAGCGGCATGCCGAGGCCTTCGGCGACGTGGCGCGCCAGCACCGTCTTGCCGGTGCCGGGCTCGCCCTTGATGAGCAGCGGGCGCTCGAGGGCGATCGCGCAATTCACCGCGTCGACCAGCGGGCCGGATGCGATGTAACCGGGGGTACCCTTGAAGCGCTCGAAGGCGGTCTGCTTGGCCATGGACCTCTCTCTAGGTGGCTTGGTGGCGACCGCAGGGAAGTCCTGGCAGAGCGCCCGTCCGAGGGCATCGACCTAACTGCCGGGCGCGGGCGGGGCAAGCGCCGGCCGCCCGCGGATGGCCCGTATGCGTGGTCGATTCGACTGCTCGCGAATGGCGTGTCGGCCGCGGGGCGGGTAGCATCCGGCGCCGTGAGCCACGCCACCAGAGCAGTCCTGTTCGACTTCGGCGGCACCCTGTTCGACTACGCCGATCTCGCCGCGGCGCAGCTCGAGTCGCTGGAGGTATTCGGTCGCGAGCTCGGCCTCGCGGCCGGGGTCGGCGAGCTTGCACGCGCCCACCGCCATGCGACCGCGGCGGCGTTCCGCGACTACCTGCCGCGTCCCTACTACCTCCACCGCGACTTCTTCGCCGACGCCGTCCGCGGCATGGGCCGCAAGGTCGGTACGGAGCTCAGCGACGCGCAGCTCGAGCGCTGGTTCGCGATCCAGCACGAGCGCCGCGCACGCGACTTCCGGCTGCGGACCGGCGTCGTCGAGACGCTGCGCGAGCTGCGTGCGCGCGGCCTGCACCTCGGCATCGTCAGCAACATCGACGAGGACGACCTGCACCACCTGATCGACCGCGGCGAGCTGCGCGCGTGCTTCGACTCGCTGCTGTCGAGCGAGGCGGCGGGCTCGTGCAAGCCCGATGGGCGGATCTTCGCGCTCGCGCTCGAGCGCGCGGGCTGCGCGCCCGGCGAGGCGCTGTTCGTCGGCGACTCGCTGCCGGCGGACGTCGCGGGAGCGAATCGCGCGGGGCTCCGATCGGTGCTGCTCTGGCACCGCGACGACAAGCCGCCGCCGGCGGACGGCGCACAGCCGGCGCACGTGATCCGCACGATCCCGGACATCCTCGGGTTGCTGTAGCTGCTACGTCGTGTAGACGAACTCCCGCGCCATGCCGGCTTCGAGGTGGTAGACGGTGACCGGCTGTACGGCGATGCCGTCGGCGTGCGTCACCTCGAGCGGGTGGTCGTCGAGCGCGACGCGAAAGTAGGTCGACGCCGCGGCATTGACGATGCGCAGCCGGTTGCGCTCCCCGCGTCGCGCGGCGAGCGTCCACGGCTTGGCCGGCGCGCTGCCGTTGAGCAGGAACGATGGATACTTGATGTCGGACAGGTCGGTGCCGCCGCCCATGGCAGCCATCCCGCCACCCATCTTCATGCCGGACATCGCCGCAGCAGTGGCGGCGGGTGCGACGCCGGCGCTCGTGCCGCGCAGCTCGGCAAACACCTCCTCGGGCGAGCGGTGCAGCCAGTCGCTCAGCAGGACGACGGCGTCGTGGTCGGCGCGAACGGGGTCGTCCTTGCCCTCGATCACGAAGGCGCCGAACAGGCCGACCTGCTCCTGAAAGCCGACGTGCGAGTGGTACCAGTAGGTGCCGCGCTGGCGGATCGGATACTCGTAGACGTACATCTGGCCGGGAGCGATGGGTGCGTTGGAGATGTCGGGCACGCCGTCCATGCCGGCCGGCACCAGGAGGCCGTGCCAGTGGATGGCCGTCGGGTGCCCGTTCAACCGGTTCTGGACCAGGACCCTGAGCTGCTCGCCCTCGTGCACCCGGATCTCGGGTCCAGGAAAGCTGCTGTTGACGGTGACCCCGGGCATCGCCTTCTGGCCGTCCGGATCGAGCGTCGTCGCCTCTACCGAGAAGTCGTACTGCGTCGGATTCGGTCGCGGCACGTAGGGATCGACCTCGTGCGCCGGCGAGTACGCGGGCCGCGGCCCTTCCTTTGCGACGGCCTGCCCGTGCAGCGCCACGCCACCGAGGGCGGCGAGCGCGGCCGTGCCGCCGCCCCGCATCACCGCACGACGCGAGTAGCCCCTCGAACGCCCGGTCGAATCACCCGCTCGTCTGGCCATCAGCCGTCCTCCGCTGCGCTCGTGTGGCGCTCGTCGCCGGCCGCATCCGGTGCACGTTTTCCACGCTTGTCTGTCGTCAGAACGAACGGCTCCCTGAAGCTCCGCCCCGGGTCCCCGCCCCATGGAGCAGCACGTCGACCGGATCCGCGCGCAGTTCACCCGCCAGGGCGAGGTCTACGCGCGCATGCGGCAAACCACGGACCAGAAGGGACTCGACGGTCTGGTGGCGCTGAGCGGGGCCAGCGCGACGCACCGCACCCTCGACGTCGCCGGCGCGGCGCGGTCTCGGCAACGTCGAGTTCCGCAGCGGTGATGCCGAGGTGCTGCCGTTCGCCGACGCGAGCTTCGACGTGGTCTCCTGCCGCGCGGCGTTCCATCACTTTCCCCGGCCAGAGCGCATCCTGGGCGAGATCTGCCGCGTGGCGCGTCCGGCGGCGAGCATCGTGATCGCCGACCTGCTCGGCTCGGAGGATTCGGCCAAGGCCGCCCATCACGACCACATGGAGCGGCTGTGCGATCCCATCCACGTGCGCGCGATCCCCGAGACCGGGTTCCGTCGGCTGTTCGCGGCCGCCGGTCTCGAGGTGCGCTACGCCGGGAAATCTCCGCTCGACATCACTGAGCGCGGCCTGCATCAGCGCATGACGGCGCCGGCGACCGCGAGCACGAGTGCTGCCAGCGTCGTCGTGTTGAGCATCGCCGACACCTGATGCAGGCGCGCGAAGCGCTCGTCCTCGCCGTCGAGGTCGCGCAGCCGGGGCAGGATCCACTCGCCACCGATCAGGCTCGCGACCATCGCCACCGCGACCGGGATGGTGAGCCGCGCGAGTTCTTCCTGCGACAGCCCGGCCCGGCCGAGCAGCACCACCCCGAGCGCGATGAAGCCGCACACCGCGCCCAGCCGGTAGTAGTGCGGGAACAGCGGACGCAGGAAGCGGCGCGCCTCGTCGGTCGGAAACGTGCCGTGCGCCACCGGCGCCACGACGAACGAGAGGCACACCCCCGACCCGAGCCAGACCGCAATCGCAAGGCAGAACAGCAGGCGCAGCATCGCCGCATCCTGCCACAACTTGACGCTCGCCGGAACCGCCCGGAAGAGGCCGCGGGCCCGTCAGCGTACGCGCTCGACCACCGCCTCCGGCGACCCCGGCGGCCCGAGCGGCCCCGCGAAGCGCAGCATGTCGTGCGGCGGAGCAGCCGCGATCCAGTAGGTCGACTCGCCCGAGAACCAAACCTCGCCCGCGCTCTCGGCGTGCTGTCGCCAGACCTCCGGGACGTCGACCGCGCGCGACAGTTGCCGCACGTCGAGCCCGACGCGGATCTTCGCGGCGCGCTCGGGGCGGCCGCGTACCTCCAGGGTCTCCTCGCCGTCCATGTAGGCGTAGACCGGGATCGGTAGTCCGGAGCCGCCGTAGACGTAGAAGCGAACCACCTTCGCCGAGGCGAGCGGGAAGCCGCTCAGCGCCGTCCCCAGGCACGTCGCGGCATAGGTATTGGGCTCGAAGCTGCGCTTGCGCGCCGACCAGGTGTCGTTGAACTGCTCCTCCTCGAGGTTGATCGAGGTCTCGTTGCCGCGCTTGCCCGCCGGGTCGACCTCGACCTCGCCGAACTCCACGTTACGCAGGCGGCCGCCCTCGTTGCGGAAGATGCAGCTCGTCGTCCTCTCGCGCCCGTCCGCGGCCCGGTCGGTGCGGATCGCGTTGTACATCGTGCGCCCCTGGCCGTCCTTCGCGACGGCCACAGCGCTCGCGCCAGGCTCGTCGAACTCGCGCTTGATCCCTTTGCCGGGATCGGTGATGCGCATGCGGTAGAGCGGCTCGCTCGACTCGAAGGGCACCAGCGGCGGATCGACGAGCATTCCTTCACCCGCGACGCGGACCACGACGTCGGTCGGCTTCTCCTCTGCCGGCAGGCCGGGCGTCTTGATCAGCAGATCCGGCATGACCGCGATCGCCTGCCGGCCGTCCGCGAGCTGCACCTGGCGATCGAGTCGCGCGATCACCTCCCAGTCCTGACCGGGCGTGAGCCGGTCCGGGCCCTCGAGCGCGTCGGGCAGGCGGAAGACGAGCCGCGCACTGCCGTCCGTCAAGACGATGAATGCTTCGCCGGACGCCGTGCGCCCGACCTCGGCGACCTGCGCCACGAAGCGGACGCGCTTGCCGGCAAGCGCGATGTCGGGCCTGTCGATGCGCAGCTCCGGACCACCCGCCTGCGCGACATCCGCCAGCTCGAGCGGCACGATGCCGGCCTTCGGGCGCGGCGGCTCGGCAGCACGCGCAGCACCGCTGAGCAGCGCACAGGCGGCGAGCACCGGGAGGACGGCGAAGGAGGCTCGTTCAACCGGCCTCATGTCGGCATCTCCGCGATCTCGCGCAGCACGATGCGATCGAGGCGGACGGTGGCGGGCGTCGAGAGCGCGTAGACCGCGGCGTCGACCACGTCGTCGACCGCCATCATCGCGGGCGCGCCGGTCCAGCGCATGATGTGGCGGATGGCCTCCTCGCTCGTCGGACGCGAGGACGCGCCGCCGCCTTCGGTTCCGGCGGTGTTGCCGATCTGCAGCTCGGTGAAGCGCACGCCGCTCTTGCCGTACTCGCCGCGCAGCGCGGTGAGGAAATGCCCGAGGCCCGCCTTGGTGGTCGAGTAGATCGCGAGGTACGGGATGGCCAGCGACCCGGCGGTGGACGTGACGTGGATCACGTGTCCGCGCTCCAGCGGCAGCATGTGCGCGAGCGCGTGCTGGGTCGCGCAGATCGCGCCGCTCAGGTTGACCGCGATCATGTCGCGCCAGGTGTCCTCGCTCTGGGTCGCGAAGGGCTCGAGCCACAGCACCGCCGAGGTGTTGACCAGCGCGTCGAGCGCTACCCCGTCGCGCGCGACCGCGGCAAACAGCTCGGCAACACTGGGTCCCGAAGCAATGTCGCACGCGTGCGCGGTGGCGGTGCCGCCCGCGGCGCGGATCGTAGCCACGTGTTCCGCGAGCTTGTCGCGGCGGCGCGCGGCAAGGTGCACGTGGGCGCCCTCGGCGGCGAGCCGACGCGCCAGTCCGGCCCCGATGCCGGCCGACGCACCGATCACCAGAATCTTCCTTCCCGAGAACCTCGCCATCCGTAGCTCCTCCGTTGCGGTTCCCAGAGAAGTCCGGAAATCGGCCGGTCGTCAATGACCGCGCCGTCGTGAGCGGCCCGCGCCCCGTTTCAGCGGCGGCGCACGATCTTCGCGGCGGCGACCTTCGAGCGGATCGTGGTGCGTGCGCGATCACTCAGGTCGACGAACGAGCAACCGAGCTCGAGCTGGAAGCGGCCGCGCTCCTTCATGCCACGCAGCCGGATCACCGCGCCGGCGACCTCGAGGTCGTCGAGGTAGAACTCGATCCACAGGCTCGTACCGACGGGCATCGGCAGCAGCGGCGAGAAGCGGCGGTCGACCACCACCATCGCTCCGGTCGGGCTCAGGTCGGCCAGCAGGCCCGGGATGACCTCGCCCGAGAGAGCGCTCAGGCGCACCGGCAGCGTGACCGCCATCCGGGCCTCGGAACGCTGATAGCGCAGCGCGTCCGGCAGCTCGACGGGAACGACTTCGACGGTCTCGGGGGATCGCGCCATGGCTCCTTGGCTCTCTGTTCCTCTCTTCGGCTGACCCGGAGGGGAGCTTGAGCAAGCCCTCACCGCGACGCTCGTCTCAATCGAAAACGACCTTCATTCTCACTAAGCAGCCGCGGTGTCGTTGATTCCAGCACCATGCGCTGCACTGTTCGCCGCCTGCGCGCTGGCGCCCTCGAGCGTCTGCTCGTGGTCGAGACGGAAGCCGCCGATGCCGGCGACGTTGCACAGCACGTCGATTCGTGAAGCGCATCTCGATCCCCTACATCAATCGATTGCTTTCTGCCTTGCCCGCCGGGGCACGAAGGGGCAGATTCGACCAAAGTCCGCACGAACTGCCTGCCTGGAGGGAACATGCACGCACTGCGAGGGAAGCACCGGGGGGCGATTCTCATCCCGCTCGCGATCTTGTCGGCCCTGTCCACCCTGAGTGTCGCGTCGCACGCGGCTGCCGCCGACTGCTGGGGGGGAACCGCGCGGCGGGTGAGCATCACCGGGCGCGACGTGACCTACCGCGGCACGGTCACCCTGCCCGGAGCCTCGCACCAGACCTTGGTCGGGCCCGACGGCTTCACCTTCGAGGTCGTCGACGCGGCCGACCCTGGCAACGTGCTCTTCCAGACGACGGTACCGCAGGCGCGCTTCCGCTCGACCGCGACCTCGACCTCGTACGACCGGGCGGGGGCGTTGAACGGCCGCATCAAGCTCACCGATCAGGGCAACCAGGCCGACACCGTGGAGATCGACCTGCGTGTCTTCGCCCTGCTCAGCCTCGGCTCGACCTCGCCCGACGGCGTGCGGGTCATCGTCCGCAGCGGCAAGACGTGCGCCAGCTCGTGCTTCAGCGCGTGCAATCCGCGCAGCGGTGCTGCACCGCTCAAGTGCAAGAAGAGCGCGCTCTACCAGCCGTTCGCCGACCAGGGTTTCGGCGCGCTGTCCCCCGAGGGTGCCCGCCGGCCGGGCCCGCGCTCGTCGCTGTGCGGTCTGTCCGTCCAGACCACGGGCCCACGCTGCGACTTCCTGATCGACGAACGTTGCATCCTGCCCTACCCGTCGTCGGTCTTCCTCGACTCCGATCCGACGACACCGACCGGGCTGCGCGTACACTACGACGCCGAGTCGCTGCCCGCGAACGCGAGCGGCAAGCACATCGACCCGACCGACTGGAACACGCTCGACGGCTTCAGCCCGGGCCCGATGCTGGTCGCGCTGTTCCGCGACACCGGTCACCCGGTCGACATCTCGAACGTCGCCTTCCACACCGACTTCGCACGCTCCCTCGACGCCGATCACCCGACGGTCATCATGAAGGCGGACGACGGCGAGCGCATCATCCACTTCGCCGAGCTCGATGCGCAGACCAACGACGTCGAGAAGAAGAGCTTCATCGTACGTCCCGGCAAGCGGCTCGACGACGCGACCCGCTACCTGGTCGCGATCCGCGGCCTGGTGGACGTGAACGGCACGCCGATCACCGCGCGTCTCGCCTTCCGCGTGCTGCGCGACGAGATCCCGGACGCCGACGTGGCGCTCGCCTGCGGTGCCGCCTGCGCGGCGGCGATCGCCGCGCGCCGTCCGGCGATGGAGGACACCCTCGACCGCCTCGCCGCGAACGGCGTCGCGCGCGGCGACCTGCTGCTCGCCTGGGACTTCACCACCGCCAGCACGCAAGCGCTGACCGGCTGGATGGTGGCAATGCGCGATCAGGCATTCGCCCTCGGCACGCCGCCGTTCACCGTGACCGGCGTCAATACCGGAAATCCGACCGGCAGCGGCTTCAACGCGCAGATCTTCGCGCGCGTCGAGGGCACGTTCCAGGCGCCGCTCTTCATGACCGCAGACGCGCCAGGCTCGCGCATCAACTTCGTCGCCGGCGTGCCGGCGCAGAATGGCTTCGCGACCGTGCCGTACGTCGCGCACATCCCGCGCGTCGCGGTGGCGGCGCAGAACCCGAGCGCGACCCCGGCCCGGGCGAGCCTGTGGGGACACGGGCTGCTCGGCACGCGCTTCCAGCTCGGCGCGCTCTCGGACCTCGCCAACACCTACAACTACGTGATCGCCGCGGTCGACATGCAGGGCATGTCCGATCCAGACGTCGCTGGCGGCGTGCTGCCCGCGATCCTCGACTTCTCCGTTTTCCACCGCATCCCGGAGCGCCTGCACCAGGGCTTCCTGAACCACCTGCTGCTCGGACGGCTGCTGTCCGACCCGGTGAACGGCTTCAACTCGCACGCCGCGTTCCAGGTCGGCGTCGGCGGCGCACCGGTGATCGACACCGACCAGGTCTTCTACTCGGGCGGCAGCCAGGGCGGCATCTTCGGCGGCGCGATCATGGCGCTGGCCGAGGACTTCGACCGCGGCTTCCTGGCGGTGCCGGCGTCGAACTACTCGACCCTTCTGCACCGCAGCATCGACTTCAACCCGTTCTTCGCGATCCTGAACGGCACCTATCCGGACGAGCTGGACCAGCTCACGATCTTCCCGCTGATCCAGCAGCTCTGGGACCGCGGCGAGCCGCAGGGCTACCTGCCTCACATCCTGCCAGGCGACCTGTCCGACCCGCCGCGCCCGCACAAGATCCTGATCCACATGGCGACCTACGACAGCGAGGTGTCGAACCTGGGCACCGAGATCATGGTGCGCTCGCTCGGCATCCCGCAGCTCGCGCCGGTCGCGCGCAGCTTCGTCGGCATCCCGGAGCTGGCTGCACCGTTCGACGGCTCGGCCTTCGTCGAGATCAACCCGCAGCGCGGCTTCAGCCGCTGCCATACACCCGGCGCGACCGATGCGGGTGCGATGTGCACCACCGACGCCGATTGCCCCGGCGCCGGCGATCCAGCTGGTCGCACGCAGTGCGCGGCCGGCATCCCGCCGCTGGTCAACCTGCCGCCGCTGTTCAACAACGGCGCGCACGGCTCGACGCGCAACACCGCCAGCGGCCAGCAGCTCGAGAACTTCCTGCGCGACGGCGGCTTCGTCGAGCAGTTCTGCACCGGCCCGTGCGATCCACAGTGAGGGAGTAAGGAATCAGCGATGACGATCATGCTCTCGGGCCGCAGCGGACGGTCGGCGCGGCGCGCGATCGCGCTCGCGTGCCTGGCACTCACCGCCGCGTGCGGCGGCGGCTCGTCCGGGCGACGACGGCGATCCCGGCCGGCGCAGCCGGCCGAGTGTGCCGGCAATGCCGGGCAGCCCGGCGCACGCACGCTGAGCATCGAATCCGGTGGCACGACACGCGAGTTCCGGCTGTTCGTTCCCGAATCCAACGATCCGACCAGCGGCGTCCCGCTGGTGCTCAACTTCCACGGCCTCGCCTCGAACGCCGCGGCGCAGGGTCGGCTGCGCGCCGGCGCGCCGGCGCGCCCGGTGCCGATCATGATGTTCAACGGCACCGAGGATCCGCTGGTACCTTACGCCAGCGCGCGCAACGGGTTCGTGCGCTGGCAGGGCTTCAACGGCTGCACCGGCGAAGCAGCGGTCAGCTTCGAGAATGGCGACACGCGGTGCGAGACCGTCGCCGACTGCGCCGGTGCTGCGACGACGACGCTCTGCACCGTCACCGGTGGTGGCCACACCTGGCCCGGCGCGATCGAGCGTCCGAACCTCGGCTTCACGACGATGGACATCGACGCGACCGACGCCATGTGGGAGTTCTTCGCCGCCCACCCGCAGCCGTGAGTCCCTTCAATCGAGCGTGATGTCGAGGGCGCGTCCTTCGAGGACGTCGCGCTCGGCGACGCGCAGCTCGCGCGTTCGTCCGGCGCTCTCGATCAGCCACGGCGAGGTCTGGCCGAGATCGGGGCGCTCGGACGAATACGGCAGCACGATCCGCGCCTCGCCGCGCGCGTCGCCGGCGACGGTCTTCTCGTAGACGCGCTCGCGACCAGCGTCGCTCCGGTACGCATAGCGCGCGCGCACCGTTCCCTCTCGAGCGCCGTGCACGACCAGATCGGCGCCACGCACGACCTGGTACGCCTTCGGGAAGCCGATCTCGTCGTCGTTCGCGGAATCGAGCACCAGGCGCAGGTGATCGAGCGCCGGGACCGTTTCGGCGGCGGCGCCGGCGGCCGCCGGGAGCTTCACCTCCGAGCCGCCGAGGCGCGTCAAGCGAAGGTACAGCGAGCGCACCAGCGGCGGCTGGAAGACGTAGGTCACACCGTCTTTGGTCTGCTGCTTCGCATAGTAGTCGCGCGGGTTCTCGCCGCGTCCGACGATTGCCGCGCCGATGGTGCCGAGGTCGTTGTCGACCACCACCCAGCGGCTGCCGCGGCGCGCGAGGATCTCGAGCGCCCGCTCCTCGTCGGTGGCGAGGAAGAAGTCGGTCCCGTCCGCGAACGCGCTACCACCGACGTAGGACCCAAACGGCGTCGCGGTGACCGGCGTGCCGGCGACGTAGAGCAGCTTGTGACCGAGCGGCCACGGGTTCATCACCCCGGCGGGCGCTCCGTCCGCACCGGTCACAGCGTCCGAGCGCCGCACCAGCGCACCGAAGCGCGTCAGCGCACGATGCAGCCGGACGTCGCTCGATGCCTCCTGCTGGGCGCGATCGACGGCCGCGACCGCCGCCGCCGGGTCGGACCGCAGCGGCGCGCGCAGCACTGCCGTCAGGCGATCGGGCGCGGCGAGGAAGCCGCGGTAGTACGGCGCGAACGCGAGAACGATCAGCAGCGCGACGCCAGCCGCGACCAGCGCGTCGGCCGCACCGCGCGCCAGGCCGCGCGCGAGCAGTCGCGCACGCGCGGACCGCGCCAGCTCGACCAGGGAATCCGCCACCAGCACCGCCAGCGCCGGCGCCGCGACCTCGCCGAAGCGACGCTGGCGCAGCGTCAAGAAGAACAGCAGCGCCGCCCAGACGAGAACGACGAGGCGGCCCTCGTCCCGGCCCCGGCCGCGGACGACGCGGTACGCGAGCCAGGCCAGCAGCAACGGTGCGAGGAAGAAGAAACGGCTCATCCAGATCTGCGGCCCCTCGAGGTCGAGCCGCTTATCGGAGGTGAAGACGATCGACACCGACTCCTGCACCGCACCCATGAAGGGGTCGGCGGCACGCAGCCACGACAGGACCCCTGCGACCACGTCGCGCTCGACCAGCAGGGCCGCGCCGACGAGCGCCGCGGCGGCCACAAAGAGGACGACCAGCCGGCGCAGCGGCCAGTGCCGCCCGCTCACCCACGCCGCGAGCCCCGACAGGCAGCCGAAGGCGGCAAGCAGCACGACGTGCAGATACGACAGCGTGACCGCGCTGAGCGCGGCACCGGTCTCCCGGACGATTCCCACCACCACCGGCAGGACGAGCAGCGCCGCGCCGAGGTGCATCGCACACGCGAGCCGGGCGAGCGTCCGTCGGCGCGGCGCGCCCGCAACGAGGAAGAGCACGACGAGGCACGCATCGAGCACCGCGACCAGCAGCAGATAGCCGTTCCAGAGCAGCATGCCGGCCGCGAGCGCGAGCGTCGCGAGCACCGCGCAGAACAGCCGCACGGGCCGCGACGATCGTGCAGCCGCTGTCCGGCCGACGTCGAGCGCGCGCAGCACCAGGGCGAGCAGCGCGACCTGAACCAGCGTCACCGCGACGTGGTGATCGACGAAGCCGAGCCGTGAATACCAGATGTGCGCTGGCACCAGCGTGACCAGCAGCGCTGCCAGCGCCGCGGCGCCGGGTGACGTCGCCTGCAGCGCGAGCCAGAACACCGGCAGACAGGTCAGCGCTCCCAGGACCGGCGGTACGAAGGCGGCTAGCGTCTCGACAGCCACCCGGTCGGACGGACCGAGCCCCGCCAGCTTGGCCAGGGTGGCGACCGCGAGATCGAACAAGGGCGCGAACACGACCGGTGCGCCGTTCGGGTGGTCGATCCACGGATCGAAGCCCGGCACGCGCGGGTAGTCGGCGAGGATCTGGAAGACCCGGCGCAGGTGGTAGTAGGGGTCGTTTTCGGCGAACACGACCGCGTCGCCGACGAACACCGTCGCCGCGTTCGTCGTACGCAGCAGAAAGCCCAGGGCGCACAGCGCTACCAGCAGCAAGCAGAGCGCGAGCGCGCGGCGCCGCATGGGACCCGAGCGCGACCGCGTCGCCGGCATCGTCGACCTTGAAGCAGATTTTCCCCGCCGACGCCCGCGCCGGTCTCAGCCGCGACTCGCCCGCATCAGCGGCAGGACCACGGTGAAGGTCGCGCCCTGGCCCTCGCCGGCGCTCTCCGCCAGCACGGTGCCGCCGTGCAGATCGACGATGTGACGAACGATCGCCAGGCCGAGACCGAGGCCGCCGTGCACGCGCGTGTCCGAGGTGTCGCCCTGACGGAAGCGCTCGAAGACGTGCGGCAGCAGGTCGGGCGCGATCCCCTTGCCGGTGTCGCGCACGCGCAGCACGACGCGGTTGGCGTGCCGCTCGACGGTCACCTGCACCTCGCCGCCGGCCGGTGTGAACTTGATCGCGTTCGAGAGCAGATTCGCGACCACCTGACTCAGGCGGCTGGCATCGCCGGCCACCATGTCCTGATCGGCAGCGAGACGGTGCGCGACGCGAACCCCCTTCGCCTCGGCCGCCGGGCGCACCGAGTCGACCCCTGCGGCGACGATCTCGTGCGCGTGCAACGGCAGGTACTCGAGCGACAGCTTGCCGCTGGTGATCCGCGAGACGTCGAGCAGATCGTCGATCAGGTGCGACAGGCTGCGCGCGTTGCGCTCGATGGTGCTCAACGCGGCCCGCTCGTCGGCCGGGCTGAGCCCGTCCTCGCGCAGGATGTCGACGAAGCCGAGGATCGGCGAGAGCGGCGTGCGCAGCTCGTGCGAGACCACCGCGAGGAACTCGTCCTTGGCGCGATTCGCCGCCTCGGCGTCGGCGCGGGCGCGGCGCTCGCGCTCGAGCAAGGCCGCGCGCTCGGCCTCGGCCCGGCGCCGCTCGCTGACGTCCTCCATCGCCCCGACCGCGCGCACCGCGCGGCCGCTCGCATCGCGCACGATGAAGCCGCGATCGATGACGTCCGCCCAGCGCCCGTCGGGGCTGCGGAAGCGATACTCCTCCTGCCAGGTGTCGCCGGCACCCGCGAGCGCACCGAACAGGCTGCTGCGCACCCGCTCGCGCTCGAGCGGGTCGATCTGCTCGAGCCACCACTCGATGCTGGGCGCGACGGTGTCCGGCGGATGCCCGAAGCGCGCCGTGATACCGTCGCTCCAGTCGACGCTGTCGCTGACCACGTTCCAATCCCAGATCGCATCCTTGATCGCGCGCGAAGCGAGACGGTAGCGCGTCTCGCTCTCGCGGAGCTGCTGCTCCGCGCTCTTCCACTCGGTGACGTCGTACAAGGTGACCACGGCGGCGATGATCTCGCCGGGCTCGTCGCGCACCGGCACCGCGCTGGCGCGCAGGATCACCCGCGAGGCGTCGATCCGCTCGTACTCGATCTCCTCGGCGTGCACGCTCTCGCCGCGCAGCGCACGCGCCAGTGGATACTCGCTCGCGAGATAGGCTCGCCCGCCGGGATGGAGCGCGCGGCCACCGGCGGACAGCAGCGCCGAGCGCGTCGCCGCGAGCGGCGTCCCGACGAGCTTGACGAGCTGCTCGTTGTGCAACACCAGCCGGCCCGACGGCGCCTCCGCGATCATCACGCCGAGCGGCATCTGCGTCAGCACCGCGGCGAGCAGCTTGCGCTCGAGGCGGACCTCCTCGAGCAGGCGGTTGCGCTCGGCCGACGCGCGGCGGCGCCCACCGATCTCGTACTGCAGCAGGACGTTGGCGCGGCTCAGGTCGGCGGTACGCTCGCCGACGCGGCGCTCGAGCTCGAGCTGGGTACTCTGCTGGCGTTCGCGCAGCTCGTGCTGCGCCGTCACCTCGACGTGCAGGACGATCGCGCCCGTGAAGCCCGCATGCTCGACGCCACGCGCGGTGAGGCGGAACCACCTCGTCCGCTCCACAGCCGCGTGCGGGTACTCCTTCTCGAACAGCTCGCGCTCGCCGCGCAACACCGCGCGCAGGCCCGAGCCGATCTCGGTGCCGTCCCCCGAGCCGTCCGCACAGGCACCGTCGCAGACCTCCAGGTAGCTGCGCCCGACCGCGAAGGCGTCGCCGTCGAGCCCGCGCTCCGCGACGAATCGCCGCCACGGCTCGTTGGTCGCGACCAGGACACCGTCGCGATCGAGCAGTGCTGCACAGGTCGGCAGAGCGTCGAGGACCAAGGGCAGCACCAAGGGCTGGGCGGCACCTGCGCCTGCGGCGGGCTGATCGGACGCCGTCGAGCGCAGGTCGGGTCCGACGCGCGGCATGGCCGCACGAGCCTATCGCCGCCTCACGCCTTACTCAACGCGATCTTTGCTGTGCGGGCTGCGTGTGGCTCGGGGGTCAGCCGGACCAGGCGACGCTCGCCGCGAGCAAGAGCTGGCCACCGTAGTAGAGCGGCAAGCCCCACGTCTTGTTGACAAAGCCCTGCGCGACGAAGCGCTCGCGAGCGACGGCGAGATCGGAGACGAAGAACATCAGGGCGCCGGCGAGCAGCGCGCGCCCGCCCGCGTGAGCGTACGTACCGAACGCACATGCCACCATCGTGCAGATGACGACGACGTAGGCGCGCACCGGGATGAGGAGCGGCGCCGGGACATGCGGCCGCAGCCAGCGATGCACGGCCAGGGCGGGTGCGGCGAGGACGACGGCCGTCACCGCGAGCCAGAGCGGTGCCACCCCGCGCGCGACGAACGCCACGGCAAAGGCGAGGTGGCCGAGCAGGAAGCTCGCCAGCCCGGCCGTGAACGCGGCACGCGCGCGCGGGATCAAGAGGAGGTCGCCCCACCACGACAGGACCAGCGCGAGCAGCACGAGCCGGCCGTAGGTGAAGCCGGTCGCGCCGGCGGCGAGTGCGACCGCGACGAAGCCGGTCGAGGCGAGCGGCTTCCAGATCCAGACGCCGGCGCGCCAGCCGTTGCCCTCCGACAGCAGCAGGAGAGCCACGGCGAACAGGGTTGCGAGGATCCAGATCGTCATTGGCGTGGCCGCTCGAAGGCGTGGCCGCTCGGATAGCCGGTGCCTCGGCGCGCCGCACGCCGCGTTCGGTTGCGGCAACCCGAAGATATTGCGCTCGCAGTGCAAATATGTGAAGGCTGCGGCCATGTCATCCGCTGCGCGCACGGCACTCCTCCTCGCTCTGGCCGCCGCCACGTCCGGCTGCGACCAGGTCGCCAATCGGCTGCTCGATCGCGGCGTCGGTCAGGCGCTGCAGAGCAACCGCAGCGATCTGCTCGACGACGGCCGACTGAACGTCGTCCTGTGCGGCACCGGCTCGCCGATCGCGACCGCCGACCGCGCCGCCGCCTGCACGGCGGTCCTCGCCGGGGGGCACTTCTTCCTGGTCGACGTCGGACCCGCCGCGGTGCGCAACCTCGGCGTGTGGCGCCTGCCGCTCGACCGTCTCGACGGCGTGCTCCTGACGCACTTCCACTCCGACCACGTCGGCGATCTCGGCGAGGCGGTGACCCAGAGCTGGATCGGCGGCCGCCACGACGCGTTGCCGGTGTACGGTCCGCCGGGCGTCGATCGGGTCGTCGCAGGCTTTCAAGAAGCCTACGCCCTCGATCGCAGCTACCGGGTCGCGCACCACGGAGCGGAAGCCATGCCGCCCGGCTCGGGCGTCCTCGCGGCGCGCACCGTCACCCTGCCGGGCCCCGACGAGGTTGCCGTCGTGTTCGAGGGCGACGGCCTGCGCGTCACCGCGTTCCGCGTCGATCACACGCCGATCGAGCCCGCGTACGGCTACCGCTTCGACTACGCCGGGCGCTCGGTCGTGGTGAGCGGCGACACCAAGCCGCTGCCGAATCTGGTCCGTCAAGCGAAGGGGGCGAGCGTGCTCATCCTCGAAGCGCTCGCGGGGCACATGATCGAGCGCGTCTCCAAGGGTGCCGCGGCGGCGGGCAACGCACGGCTCGCCAAGCTCTCCGGCGACATCCTCGACTACCACACCACGCCAGCGCAGGCGGTCGAGATGGCGCGTGACGCCGGCGTCGAGGCGCTGGTCATGACGCACCTCGTGCCTGCACCCCGCAACCGGATGATGGAGTGGATGTTCCTGCGCGGCACCGACGGCATCTGGGACGGCGAGGTGATCCTCGCCAAGGACGGCATGCACATCGGGCTGCCGGCCAACTCGACCGAGCTCGTCATCGACGAGCTGGCCTGAGGAGACGAACATGAGCAGCATCGGAGAAGCGCTGGTCTCGAGCAAGCGCAACGGCACCGTGGAGATGGTCGCCGACGGCGTCGCGCAGTTCCACGGCTTCTGCAACGTCGGCTACGTGTTCGGCGGTGGCGCGTCGCTGGTGGTCGACACCAGCAACCCGCTTCTCGGCGCGAAGGCGGCCGTCAAGCTGCGCGAAGCGACGGCGGACCCGCTCGCGGTGCTGGTCTACACGCACGGCCACGTCGACCACGTCGGTGGCGCGCCCGCGTTCCTCGCCGCCGCCGAGCAATCGGGCACGCCGCGGCCGGCGATCTGGGGGCACGAGAACGTACCCGAGCGCCTGAACCGGTATCTGCTCACCTGGGGCTGGAACAACGAGGTGAACCGCCGCCAGTTCCAGCTCCCGCCCGGCATCGATGCCTTCCCCAAGAGCTTCGTCCAGCCCGATCACACCTACGTCGACAGCGCGCGCATCGACCTCGCCGGCGAGCCGGTGGAGCTGCTGCACGCGCGCGCCGAGACCGACGACGCCACCTGGGTCTGGCTGCCGCAGCGCGAGGTCGCGCTGGTAGGCGATCTGTCGGTGCAGTCGCTGCCCAACACCGGCAACCCCAACAAGCCGCAGCGCTACACGCTCGGCTGGGCCGAGACGCTCGAGGCGATCGCCGCGCGCAAGCCGAAGGTCGTCGTGCCCGGCCACGGCGATCCGCTGCGCGGCGACCACGCGCTCGAGGTACTGAGCGAGACCGCGCGCGCGATGCGCTTCCTGCACGACGCGGTGATCGAGCGCATGAACGCGGGCCAGTGGCCCGACGACGTCGTCGACGCCGGCATCGAACTGCCCGCCGACCTCGCGGCCAGGCGCTACCTGCAGCCGATCTACGGCTGCGTGCCGTTCGTCGTGCGCGACGTGCTGCGCTTCTACGCCGGGTGGTGGGGCGGCAACCCGGCCGAGATCATCCCCGCGCGCCGCGCCGACGTCGCGCGCGACCTGGTCGAGACGGCAGGTCGCGACGCGCTGTACGCCAAGGCCGAGTCGCTACGCGCGGCCGGCGAGCTGCGCCGCGCGCTGCATCTCGCGATGTTCTTGACGCAGGCGGATCCGGCCGACGCCGAGTCGCGCGAGCTCGTGGCGCGCGTGTGCGACGGCATCGTCGCGATCGAGCCGTCGTTCATCGCGCGCAACTTCTATCTCGTCGCGGCGGCGCAGGCGCGCAGCGCCGCAGGACGGAGTTGATCGAACCACCATGACGACCCCGACGAAGGCGCTCGACCGCGACACCTACTTCCGCTTCTACGGCAGCGAGATCTCGTACTTCACCGGCAAGGTCCGTCCCGCGCTGCGCTTCAAGCGCGTGCCGCACGTCGAGGCGCTCGCCACACCACGCGTCTATCGCGAGGTCATCCGGCCGCGCACCGGCCTCGCCTTCATCCCGGTGATCGTCACGCCCGAGGGTGACGCCTGGCAGGACACCAGCGACATGCTCGACGCCCTCGAGGCGCGCTTTCCGGAGCCGGCGCTGCTGCCCCGGACGCCCGTGCAGCGCGTCGTGGCGATGCTGTGGGAGCTCTACGCCGACGAGTTCATGATCCTGCCGGCGATGCACTACCGCTGGGGCTTTCCCGAGAGCATGGCGAAGGCGCGCGCGGACTTCGCCGGGACGAGCGGGGATCCGGCGACGGCGGGCAAGTTCGCCGACCGCATGTCGGGCGTGCTGCCCGGCATCGGCGTCCTGCCCGAGACCGTCCCTGCGATCGAAGCGCACACCGCGGAGCTGCTCGACGACCTGGAGCGCCACTTCGCCGCGCAGCCGTATCTCCTTGGCGGTAGCCCATCGTTCGCCGACTGCGCGCTCATGGGACCGGTGTACGCGCACCTCTACCTCGACGCGGTGCCGGGCCGGCTGCTGCGCGAGCGCGCGCCACGCACCTGTCACTGGATCGAGCGCATGAACCATCCCGATCCGGACGACGTGGGCCCGTGGCTCGCCGATGACGCGCTCGCCGCGACCATGAAGCCGCTGCTGGCGCGCATCGCGCGCGACGCCGGCCCCTACGTGCTCGACACCGTGCGCGCCTACGAGACCTGGGCCGACACGCGTCCCGCGGACGCGACCGAGCCGCCGCGCGCGGTCGGTTTCCACCAGACCACGCTGCGCGGCGTCGCGTTCGGCCGCTACACGAGCCCGTACACGCTGTGGATGCTGCAGCGCGTGCTCGACCCGTACCGCGCGCTGCCGGCGGCGGAGCGCGCCGCGGTCGATCGCGCGCTGGCGGGCACCGGCTGCGAAGCGTTCCTCTCGTACGTACCGCGGCACCGGCTCGAGAAGCGCGGCTTCAAGCTCGCGTTCGCGTGAGCGCCGGGGCATGATCGCGCCATGGACGATGCCGCGATGCTTGCCCTCGCACGCCGCTTCTTCGACGCCGTCGCGCGCGGCGACCTCGAGACGGTGCGAGCCCTCTACGCCCCCGAAGCGGTGATCTGGACCGCGCAGGACCCCGCCGAACGTACGCCAGAGGAGAACATCGCCGTCCTCGGCTGGGTCAAGGTTAATATCCGAGACTTCCGCTACGAGGACGTGCGCTGCCAGGCGACGCCGACCGGCTTCGTCGAGCAGCACACCACCTGCGGGCGCGCGCCGACCGGCAAGGAGTTCCGCTTCGCGGCGTGCCTCGTGGTGCAGGTCGACGACGGGCACATCACACGTCTCGAGGAGTACTTCGACACCGTACCGCTCGCCGCGGCGATGTCGCAGATCGCGACGACCGCGGCGTCCTGACGCTGGATCACCCTCGCGCAGGGAGGCGGCTCAGCGCCGGCGGTCCAGCATCTCGGAGAACACCTCGTAGACGATGCCGCGGCGTTCGGCGAAGACGCAGCGCACGTGGTCGCCGGCATTCCGGAAGATCACGCGATACGGGCCGACGCGCAGGCGCTGGTATTCCTCGAGCGGCGGTTCCAGGTTCTTGACGTCTCCCCGGCCAAGCGCGAGCTTGCGCAGCGCGTCCCGCAGGCGTCGCCGCGGCACCGGCGCCTGGCGGCGCAGGAAGTCGACGACCTGAGCCTCGAGGCGAACCTTCACGGCTCGAGATCGTCGAGGTCGACGTAGCGGCCCTTGCCGGCCCGGTCCCGCTCGATGGCGCGCATGGCGTCCGGGCTCGCCAGGATCTCCAGCGTCTCGGCAAGAGCCTCCATCCGCTCGCGGGAGATCACGTAGGCTACGGTTTCGTCGCGACGCTTGATGCGCACGGGAACGCCGGACTCCGCGTTCCGCACGAGCTGCGGAAGCTGCGCCTGGGCCTCGGCGATCGAATATGTATCCTTCATCGACGAGAACTGTATCGAGCGGGCCGACCCGCGACAACCAGGGGAAGCACGCCTATCGGCGACGACCGGTCTTCTGATACACGTCCCACCCATGTGTCGGATGACGCGGACCATCCCATTCCTGCCAGGGATCGTCGTGCGACGATGAGCAGGGCGTCTGCCTTGGGGACGGTCGCTGCGTGAGCGAGCAGATCGAACCGGTGTCGGTCTGCTGTCAGCTCGACGCCGGTGGCTGCGCGGCCGTCGTCGTGTCCGATACGAGTGCCCTGGGGCAGTTTCTCATCTTCGAATGCTCCGCTGTCGGAGTGATCGGGACGTGCAGCGAGGCTGGCGTCTGCGTTGCGCCCCCTCGGGACTGACGGATCGCGCTCTCGGCTTCGGGGGCGGCCGTCTCGGGCCATCTACTCCGTCGCCGCGCCGGTCTCGTCGCCGCCGGCGCGCGGCTCGCCCACCGCGTCGCCCTTGATCGTCACCACCGCGCTCGCGCCCATGCGGAACGGATACTTCGGATCCGGCTCGTCGAGCACCACGCGCACCGGGAAGCGCTGCGCGAGCCGCACCCAGTTGAGCGTCGGCTCGATGTCCGGCAGCACGCCGACGGTCGCACCGTCCTTCTGGTAGAGCGCCCAGCCGATCCCCTGCACGCGGCCGCGGAACTTCTTGCGCGGGTAGCTCATCAGGTAGATCTCGGCTTCCATGCCGGGCGTGATGCTGGCGAGAAAGTCCTCGCGGAAGTTCGCCATCACGTACCAGGCGCGGTCGTCGACCAGCGCGAACACCTCGACGCCCTGGTTCGCGTACTGCCCGACGGCGATGTTGAGATTCGTCACGTAGCCGTCGAAGGGCGCGCGCACGTAGCAGTAGCTGAGGTCGAGCTCGGCATCGTAGAGCTCGGCTTCGGCCGCGCGGCGCCGCGCGTTGATGTCGCCGATCTGGCCGAGCTCGTTCTGCGCGCGGCTGAGCTCGAAGCGCGCCTCCTGGACCCGTGCCTCCGCCGCGGCGGAGCGCGACTCGGCCTCGAAGACGTCGTTCGGGGTGACGAACTTCCGCCCCAGCAGCGGCTTGATGCGGCCGACGTACTGCTTCGCGTACCCGGCCTCGGCCGCGCGCTGGACGATCAACGCCTGCGCCGCTTCGACCGCGTGCTCGTATCCCAGGATCTCGAGGTTGGTGAGCTCCAGCTTCGCCTTCGCGCGCTCCACCACCGACTGGTAGGGCCGCGGGTCGACCACGAACAACAGCTCGCCCTGCTCGACGCGCTGGTTGTCGACCACCTCGAGCTCGACGATCGGTCCGCCGACGTGCGGCGCGATGCCGATCGTGTTGGCGCGCACGTAGGCGTCGTCGGTACGCGGATAGCGGTACAGCTCGCCCCAGGTGAAGACGCCGAGCACGACGGCGCCGAGCACGATCGCGATGCCGAGCACGCGGCCGGCGACCTTGCGGGCGGCGTCCCCGCGCGGGAGGGCCGTCGGCGGCGCAGCCATCAGGTGCGGAAGAACAGCAGCCAGGCCCCGAGCGTCAAGAGCACGGCGAGGCTGGTGTAGATCAGGGGCAGCGGGCCGAGAAAGGGCTCGATGCCGAGCCGGACGAACAGCGGACGCAGCGCGACGGTCAGGACGACGCCGACGATCATGCACAGCAGCCAGGCAGGGAAGAACGTTCCCTGGATCTCGATGACGGGATCGCAGCCCGCGAGCAGGAAAGGCACGGCCACGAACGCGCTTCGAGTTCCCACGCCGTCCCGCTTCGGATATCTAGGCGCGGTCCTGGATCCTGTTTCCGATGACCTCACGGCAAGGATGACCGAAGTTGCACGACGGCCACGAATGGCACGGTTCGCCGAGCCAGTAAAGGAGCTGCGCCGCCGTGGCGCGCTCGCAGCGCTGGCGATCGCCGTGCTGCTCTCCGCGTGCAGCATGCCGGCCGCATTCGAGGCGTGGGATCCGCTGCCGCTCGCACCTGACGCGCCCGACCAGAGCTGGACGCCGCCGGTCCCTGCGGACGAGCTGCGCGCGCCGGCGAACGCGTGGCAGGCGGCGGGCCAGATTCTGCCCGAGCAGGAGCAGGCCTATGACCTGCCGGGAATCGTCGACGTCGCGCTGCAGAACAATCCCGAGACGCGCCGCTCGTGGGAGGACGCGCGCGCCGCGGCCGCGCGCTACGGACGCTCGCTGGCGGACTACTATCCCGAGGTGAGCATCGAGGCCTCGGCCGGACCGCAACGCTTTCTCTTCCAGAGCAGCCCCGCGCCGCTGACCGTCAAGCAGGACACCTTCTCGCCACAGATCGAGCTCACCTGGACGCTGCTCGACTTCGGCCGGCGCGCGCAGACCGCCGAGCTCGCGCGCCAGCAGCTCCTCGCCGCCAACTTCTCGTTCAACCGCAAGATGCAGGACGTCGTGTTCGCGGCGCAGCGCGCCTTCTTCGCACTCGACGCGGCCAAGGGCATGAAGCGCGCGGCCGAGAAGAACGTCGCCCTCGCGCGCTCGGTGCGCGAGGCCGCCGAGGAGCGGCTGGCGCTCGGCCTCGCGACCCAGCCGGACGTCCTGCTCACGCGCCAGGTCGACGCGAAAGCGGTCTACGATCTCGAAAGCGCGAGCGTGATGGTGAGCGACGCGCAGGCGACGCTCGCGATGGCGCTCGGCATCCCGGCAAACGCGCCGCTCGAGATCACCGACCTTGCGAGCCAGCCGTTGCCCAAGCAGCTCGCGGTCGCGGTCGACGACGTGATCGACGCCGCGATCGAGCAGCGTCCCGATCTCGCGGCGCGCATGGCGCAGATCCGCGCCGGCGAGGCGGCGGTCGAGAAGGCCAGGGCGAACCTCCTGCCCACCATCGGATTCTCCGGCACCTACGGCGAGGACATCTGGCGCTACCGCATCGACGGCGGGGCCCGCGACGACGTCGCCTCACCGAACTATGCCTACATGTTCAACCTCGAGTGGGATCTGTTCACCGGCTTCGACCGCCTGAACGCGATCCGCGAGGCCGAGGCCGGGCGCGACGCCGCCCGCGCCGAGCTCGCGACCCTGCAGCTCGAGACCACCGCCGCGGTCTGGCGCGCGTACTTCAACTACCGCGCCGCGCGCAAGAAGTACGAGTACGCCGAGGCGCTTCTGCGTGCCTCGCAGGACGCCTACGAGGCCAACCTGGAAGGCTACGGCCTCGGCCTCAACACCGTCGTCGAGCTCCTGACCGGGGAGCGCGACCTGGCGAGCGCGCGCTATCTCATCGTCCAGACACGCGCCGAGCTGCTGACGCGCTCGGCGGAGCTCGCCTGGGCAGCCGGAGCGATGGAGGTCGGCGCGCTGCGCTGACGCGCTTCAGTTGCCAGGCCAACACACCGTTGTGAGCAAGGGAGGCTAGGAACCATGGCCAGGAAAGTCGTCAAAGGACCGCAGACGCTGAGCATCGACATCGGCGGATCGGGGCTCAAGATGCTGGTGCTCGACGCGCGCGGCCACCCGCTGAGCGAGCGCAGCCGCGTCGCGACGCCGCGGCCCGCCACGCCCGCCGCGGTGCTGCGCGCCCTGCGCGGCCTGATCAAGGGTCAGCCGCGCTTCGATCGCGTCTCGGTCGGCTTTCCCGGCGTCGTGCTCGGCAACGTCGTCGAGACCGCGCCCAACCTGCACCCCTCCTGGCACGGGCACGACCTCGCTGCCGCGCTCAAGAAGGTCACCGGCAAGCCCGTCCGGGTCTGCAACGACGCCGACGTGCAAGGGCTCGGCGACATCAAGGGCAAGGGCGTCGAGCTCATGCTGACGCTGGGCACCGGGCTCGGCTCCGCATTATTCGTCGACGGCACGCTGGTGCCCAACCTCGAGCTCGGCCACCACCCCTTCCGCGCCGGCAAGACCTACGAGGTCCTCGTCGGCAACGCAGCACTCGAGAAGGCCGGCAAGAAGCGCTGGCGCAAGCGCGTGCGCGAGGCGGTCGCGCAGCTCGAGCCGATCTTCAACTTCCAGACCATCTACCTCGGCGGCGGCAACGCAAAGCATCTGCGGCCGGAGGACCTGCCGAAGAACGGCCGCATGTGCTCGAACACGGCGGGGCTGCTCGGAGGGATCGCGCTCTGGCGGTGAGGACTCCGCCGCTCCTGCCTACGGCCCCTCGACCAGCGCGTACAACCGCGCGTTCTTCGCGCTGACGTAGAGCACGCCGTCTCCGAGCGCGAGCGAGATCGCGTCGGCGGGCAGGACGTGGTGCCAGACCGCGTTCGCGGGCTGCGCGCTCGCCGGGTTGAACGCGTAGACGTCGTCGCCGATCGCGGCGTAGACGAAGCCGTTGCCGCCGATGACCGCAGACGGCGTCTGGGCGAAGCTGGTCGTCGTGCTGCCGGGGCCGGCGACGCTCCACAGCTTCGTCGGCGGATTCGTCGTCGCATCGATCGCGTGCAGCGTACGCGTGCCCGACTTGTAGGAGCTGACGAAGATCCTGCCGTTGCTGATCGCGGGCGCGGTGTCGACGTCTCCCGCCGTCGCGACCGGCCAGCCCGGCCGGACCTGCCCCGAGCCGCCGTTGTCGCGCACCGCGAACAGCCCGGCATCGGTGCCGACGTAGATCGTCCCGTCGGCGCCGATCGCGGGCGAGGAGTGCATGTCGTGACCGGCGAGCTGCAGCTGCCAGGCGATCTGCGGGCTCGTGCCGAGGTCGTCGATCGCGAACAGCACGCCGTTGTTCGTCACCACGTAGAGGCGGTAGTGGGCGCCGAACTGGATCGCCGCGGGCGACGCGTCGCGCACCTGCGGCAGGTCGAGCTGCCAGAGCAGCGCGCCCGTCCGGTCGAACGCGTGCAGGATGCCCTTCGTGGTGCAGCCGCACATCATGTAGATCGTGTTGCTCGGAGCCGGGCCGATGATCGGCGACTGCCGGACGTCGCCGTCCTGGTTGATCTTGTAGTGCCAGAGCGGCTGCCCCTCGGAGTCGATCGCCCAGAAGACGTTGTTGCGATCCCCGATGTAGACGGTCTGCACGGTGCGCGTGCCCTGCGCGTCGGTCTTGACGAACGGGTTGCCGATCGCCGGTGACGACTGGTTCACGTAGCCGCCGACGTTGGTGCACCAGATCGAGTTCCCCCCGACGCCATCGACCGCGCACAGCGGGAACTTGGCGTCGCCGATGTACACCGTGCCGTCGGGGCCGATCGCGGGCTCGTTCTTGATCCAGCTCACGGCGCGGTACACCCAGCGCTCGCGCACCGCGGCGGTCGACGGTCCGGAAGCGCTGCTCTTGCCGGTGTGCTGCGGATCGTGCTGGAACATCGGCCAGTCGGAGCCCGACGTCGGCGTACCGATGGTGAAGTCGGCGGCACTGGTCGCGGTGCTCGTGCCCTTGGTCGCGGTGACCTTCCCGGTGGTCGCGCCGGCGGGCACCGTCGCGGTGATCTTCTTCGCCGAGTTGTACGTGAACGCTGCGCTGGTCCCGTTGAACTTGACGGCGCTCACGCCCTGGAACCCGGTACCGGTGATGACGACGCTGGTGCCGACCGGCCCGCTCGCCGGCGAGAAGCTCGTGATCTTGATCAGATCCGCGGGCGCGGGGGTTGCACCCACCACCAGGAAAAGCAGCCCGAACGCCACGGCAACGCGACCCACCATGGTCCTGTTCTGCCCCTGAAACGGCAAGAGATCAATCCGTGAAGCAGTAGTCCTCGCCGCTGGTGCGGCGCGACTCGCCGAGCCCGCGTCCCAGGTCCGCCCCGACAGCGGAAAGCCGTGCAGGAAGAGGACCGGTGGTCCACTACCCTGCCTTCGCCAGTGGACCGAGGCCTCGCCGACCTGGGTCGTTTCCCTCGACGGGGAAGATCTGCGTCGCCCATGGCCGTCGCGGCTGCGTGCGCTCAGAGCTTGCGTGGCACCGGCAGCAGATCCGCGAAGCGTGGCTCGCGACGCTCGGTGCGCGCGGCGAACGACTCCATCATGTCGGTGGGCTGGAACATGCCGGTCTGCCAGGTGGCGACATAGTTCAGGCTGTCGGTGACGGAGTGGTCGCGCGCGAAGGTGATCATCTCCTTCGAGCCCCAGATCGCGAGCGGGCTCTTCTGCGCGATCTCGGTGGCGATCTCCAGTACCCCGGCGAGCATCGACTCCTGGTCCGGGAAGACCTCGTTCACCAGCCCGACCTCGCGCGCGCGCGCGGCACCCATGCGCCGTCCGGTGTAGGCGAGCTCGCGCACCACGCCCTCGGGGACGATCTTCGGCAGGCGCTGCAGCGTGCCGACGTCGGCGGTCATGCCGATGTTGATCTCCTGGATGCAGAAGAAGGCGTCGGCGGTCGCGTAGCGCATGTCGCAGGCCGAGATCATGTCGACCCCGCCGCCGATGCAGCCACCCTGCACGGCCGCCAGCACCGGCATGCGCGCCTGCTCGAGGCAGGAGAAGCTCTGCTGCAGGCGGAGCGCCGTCAAGCGCATGTTCGCACGCAGCCGCCCCACCTCGGCATCGCCACCTGCACCGCCGGACGCGGCCCCGTCGGTGAACACGCCGAGGTCCATGCCCGCCGTGAAGTGCTTGCCGGTCGAGGACAGGACGATCGTGCGCGCGCGGCCCTCGTCGCTGATCGCGGTGACGATCTCAGGCAGCTCGCTCCAGAAGGCAGGCGTCATGGTGTTGAGCTCGGCGCCGCGCTTCAGGCGCAGGTGCGCGACCTTGCCGAGCGTTTCTACTTCGAAACAGGTGTACGCCATGGTCGGGCCTCCGTGGATCGTCGCTTCGGGCTGGGTAGCATGCGCAGGCCGGCCGGCCACGCGCATGACGATCGATTCGCGGGTGCTGGTCGCGGGTCGATGACCCGGTCGTCGAAGCTCGGGCGGTCCTTGCCAATGTAGTCTCATGAGACTACATTGGCGGCATGGCGCAAGTCGGAATCCGGGCGTTCAAGGCCGGTCTCAGTCGCTACCTGCGCGAGGTCCGTGGCGGCGCGCTCGTCTACGTCACCGACCGCGGTCAGGTGATTGCCGAAGTGGGCCCCCCCCCGCTCACGCCCGCGCAAAAGCCCCGCCGGGGTCGTGCCGGAACGGAGGACCTCCGCCTCCGCGCCATGGTCCAGGCGGGAATCTTGCGCCCGGCGTCCAGCACCACCCGTTCGTGGGCGAAGGGGCGCCTGGTCCGCGCCGCTCCGGGAACCGCCCGGCATCTCCTCGACTCCGATCGCGCGGGGTGATCGAGGGGTGTCGACCCTCTATGTCGAAACCAGCGCACTGCTCCGCGTCGCCCTGGAAGGAGACGCAGCGCTGCGCCGGCGCTGCGCCGCGACGGACAGGTTGGTGACGTCCGGACTGACATGGGTAGAAGCCGATCGCGCCCTTCGTCGTGCCGTCTCGGAGCATCGACTCGACGACGCCGCGTTTGCCCGAGCGCGGCGCTGGGTCGACACGTTCCTCGCGAGCTGCGACGAGATCGTTCTCGACGGCCGGATCCTGTCGGGCGCGCGACAGGCGTTTCCCGTGGAGCCGGTTCGAACGCTCGATGCACTCCACCTCGCGTCCATCCTGGCGTGGGATCAGTCGGTGGATCGACTGACGGTCGCGTCCTGCGACGACCGGGTCCGGGCCAACTCCGTCGCGCTCGGGTTCGACGTCATTCCCGGCTGATCGAACGGTCCGATCACCCGCTCCACGTTCAGGCCGAGCGATCCGACGCCGGCGCCAGCGGCTCGATCCAGCCGCTGCAGCACGAGCCTTCGACCAGGCGCTCGGCCGACTTCGGCCCCATCGTGCCGGGCTCGTAGACCTCCACCGGCGACGGCGCGCGCAGCAGCGGCTCGAGGATCGACCAGGTCTGCTCGACGAACGCTTCCGACGCGAACATGGTCGCGTCGCCGGCGAGCGCGTCGCCGAGCAGGCGCTCGTAGGGGAGCGGCATCTCGCCGAGCGAGCGCCCGAAGTCGACGTTCAGGTCGACCGGTTCCGACACCATGCCCTCGCCCGGACGCTTCGCCTGCACCGTCAAGGTCACGCCCGGGTCCTGGCCGAGGCGGAAGCGCAGGCGGTTGGTCGCCGGTTGCGGCGTCTTCGGGTCGGCGAACAGGAGCCGTGGCGGCTGGTTGAGCTCGACCACCGCCTCGGTCGCCTTGTGCGCCAGCGCCTTGCCGGCGCGGATGAAGAATGGCACGCCCGCCCAGCGCCAGGAGTCGATGTCGAGGCGCAGCGCGCAGAAGGTTTCGGTCTGGGAATCCTTCTTGACGCCTGGCACGTCGAGGTAGCCGCGGTACTGGCCGCGCACGAAGCTCTCCGGCGAGATCGGCTTGATGGCGCGGAAGACGCGGTTCTGCTCGTCGTGCAGCGCCTCCGCCCCTGCCGTGACCGGCGGATCCATCGCCAGCAGCGCCAGGATCTGCATGAGGTGGTTCTGCACCACATCCTTCAAGGTGCCGACCGAATCGTAGAATGAGCCACGGTCCTCGACGCCGAACGACTCGGCCATCGTGATCTGCACGTTGTTCACGTAGCGGCGGTTCCAGATCGGCTCGAACATGTCGTTGGCGAAGCGCCATACCAGCAGGTCCTGCACCGGGTCCTTGCCCATGTAGTGGTCGATGCGGAAGATCTGCTCTTCCTCGAGCACCGTGAGCAGCGACTTGTTGAGCGCGCGCGCGGACGCGAGGTCGTGCCCGAACGGCTTCTCGATCACCACGCGGCAGCCGGGCGTGAGACCGGCGGCATGGAGCTGCAGCACCACCTTGTCGAACAGCGAGGGTGGGATCTCGAGGTAGAACAGCGGACGCTCGGCGCCGCCGATGGCGTCCTTGACGCGGGCGAAGGTGGCCGCGTCGCCGTAGTCGCCCTTGACGAAGCGCATGCGCGCCGCGAACGAGCTGAAGACCTTCTCGTCGAGCGACACGCCGGCCGCGACGATCGCGTCGCGCGCGTGCTGGCGCATCTGCTCGTCGTCCCAGTCGGAGAAGGCGACGCCGACCAGCGGGACCTTCAGAACGCCGCGCAGCTCGAGCTTGTAGAGCGACGGGAACGTCATCTTCTTCGCCAGGTCGCCCGACGCGCCGAACAAGACGAGCGCGTCCGAGTGAATGTCGTCTGCCATGGTGTTGCCTCCCCCTCGTCCGCGAGCCGCCGCAGCCCGTGTCCCGTCACTAGCCCAAACCCACCGCGCACAGAAGGTCGGCCCGGCGCGGATTGCATAGTCGCATCGGAGAGCCGGCCGGTCGACTTGAGGGAGCTGGACCACGCGGGTAGAGCACGCACGGCATGGACGACTGGTCGTGGTTCCAGCTCGCGGTCCTGGGGCTGGCCGGACTGGTCGGAGGCTTCGTCAACACGCTGGCCGGCGGCGGCTCGCTGGTCACCCTGCCGGCGCTGCTGCTGCTCGGGCTGCCCGCCGACATCGCCAACGCCACCAACCGCGTCGGCGTGCTGGCGCAGTCGCTGGTCGCGGCGCGCGGCCTCGGCGGCGACGCGCGCCTGCGTGGCACGGCTACAGCCTGGATCATCGCGCCCGCCCTCGCCGGCTCGCTCGCCGGCGCCTGGATCGCGGCGCGGATCTCGCCGGACGTGCTGAAGCCGTTGCTCGTCGGCACGCTGGTGCTGATCGCCTTCACGTTGCTGTTGAAGCCCGACGCCCTGGTGGTCACCGGAGACACCCCACCGCTCGACCCGCGCAGCCGGGCGCTCGGCGTGCCCGGCCTGTTCCTGATCGGCGCCTACGGGGGCTTCCTGCAGGTCGGCGTCGGGATCTTCCTGCTGCTCTTCCTGGGCGGCGTGCTGCGCTACGACCTGCTGCTCGGCAACGCGCTCAAGTCGCTACTGGTCGCGGCGCTGACCGCGGTCGCGCTCGCGGTGTTCGTTCTCGAAGGTCAGGTGTGGTGGGTACCGGGGCTGCTGATGTCGGTGGCGATGGTGGCCGGCGCGCACCTCGGGGTGCGCTTCGCGCTGACGCGCGGGCAGGACGCGATCCGCAAGGTGGTATTCGTCGCGGTGCTCGCATCGTGCATCGCGGCGGCGCTGCGCTGACGCTCGGTCCCGGTGCGCGGCGTCCGCCGGGACTTCGTGTCAACGCGAGCGCAGCGCCTGTCCGACGGTGCTCACCGTGTGGGCGGCCTCGAGCCAGGCGTCGAGGGTCGCCAGGTCCGTGCAGCGTTCGATCCTCGCCATCTGCGCCGCACCGACGGCAAGGCAGCGGCGGGCGAACGTGCGTCGCAGCAGCGCGCGCGCGTGCGCCAGATGGCCGAGCGCTTCTCCCTCCGCTCGTCCTTCCGCCCGACCCGCTGCGCGACCCTCCGCCCGCACCGCGTCGAGGTCCGCGTAGCCCGCGCGCTGCAACAAGTTGCGCAGCATCAGCGCGTGCGCGGCCGCGCGATCGTAGAGCGACTCGACCGGCACGGGGTTGCGCAGGATCCCCGGCGCCTCGAGAGCGGAGCCGGCATGCTTGACGATCACCGCCCGGCTGCGCCCGTGCACCTCGACCCGGCGCTCCCCCGCGAGACGCACCACCCAGACCAGCTCCGCACCCGCGCCGAGCAGCTCGGCGATCTTGCGCTCGAGATCCGCCTCGTCGGCATCGCCCTCGACGTACTCGACGGCGAGCGCCGGGGGCGTGCGCGCAAAGCCGGGCCCGTCCGCGAAGCCACCTACCGAGACGTCGGGCGCGCGCAGCGTGCCCTCGTCGAGCACGTGGCCGACCTCGACGCCGACGTCCTCGACAGCGGGGTCGGTCGCGAGCGCAGCCCCGCCGACGAGATGCTTGCGCCCGTGCCGGCGCCCCGACGGCTCGCTGACGATCGCGTGGCCATCGGAGAGCTCGTAGGGATCGCCGGGACGGATCTGGTCCGCGCGGAACGGGCCGCGGCCGGGCGGCCGGTACGAGACGGCCTTCATGGGACGGAGGATGGCCGAACCGCCGCCGCCGGGCAATGGCACGGCGGACATCCACTCATCGCCACGACCCTTGCTAGTCGCCGACCGCGATCCGCGTCACGTCGACCGCGACCTCGAGCGTGTGCTCGCCACCGCCGAACAGCACGCCCTTCAGCGGCGTGACGTCGCTGTAGTCGCGGCCCCAGGCCGTCGTGATGTGCTGCTTCGGCGGGATCTGATCGTTGGTCGGGTCGAAGTCGAGCCAGCCGTGTCCGGGCGCGAAAGCCGAGAACCAGGCGTGCGAGGCGTCCGCGCCGACCAGCTTTGGCTGGTCGGCGCTCTTGACGGTCTCGATGTAGCCGCTGACGTAGCGCGCCGGCAGGCCGAGCGAGCGCAGGCAGCCGATCGCGACGTGGGCGAAGTCCTGGCAGACGCCGCGGCGGCGCTCGAGGACCTCCGCGATCGGCGTCGCGATGGTGCTGAACTCCTGGTCGTAGGTGAACTCACGGTGGATGCGCCGGCTCAGATCGGCCACGGCCTCGAAGAGCGGCCGCCCGGCGGGGAACGACGCTGCTGCGAACTCGCCCAGCTCCGCCAACGGCTCGACCATCGGCGAGCCGAGCGTCATGTCGCGTGCTTCGAGCGGCATGTCGCGTGCTTCGAGCGGCACCTCGCGCGCGCCGGCGAGAAGCGGGGCCAGCACCTGCTCCCACGGCGGGGAATCAGGCACCTCGCGCTCGCCGAGATCCAGCTTCGCGACCTCGACCTCGCTGGTCGAGACCACGGTCAGCTCGCGCTCGGGGAGCTGGACCGCGAAGTAGCTGACCGGGTTGCCGAAGTAGTCGATCCGCTCGTGGATCGAGGCGGGCACGGGGTCGATCGTCAGCCGGCTGGCGAGGCAGCGCTGCAGTGGGGTGCCACGCGGCTTGACGTGGGCCTCGTTGTGGCACAGCTCGACCGGCAGCGCGTACGAGTAGCAGGTGCGGTGGATGACGCGGAAACGCGTCGGCGCCGGCCGTTCGCTCACGAGAAACGCACCATCTGCTGCGGCCGGTCCGCCGGCTGGAAGTAACGCGACGCGATCTCGCCGCCGAGCTCGGCGAGCAGCCGGGCGACGCGCAGCAGCAGTCGCTCGAGCTCCTGCGCCGAATCCTCATCGTCGGCGTCGGCGATGCTCGCGACGTCGAACAGGCGGAGTGTGGTGAGGGCGTCGAGCGCCAGGCGCTCGGCGCGGCTGCGCTGCGCGGTCTCGTCGTCGCGCACCAGCGCTACCACGTGCTCCTCGACGCGCACCAGCTGGAAGGCGAGCGAGCGCGGGTTGGTCTCGTCGAGCAGCAGCAGGTCGAGTACCGCGCCGACCTGGATGCGCGAGCGGTAGCGCCGGCGGTAGGTCTTGACGCTGTGCAGGATGCCGAGCAGCGCCTCGCACGCCGGCACCATCAGCGGCCCCGCTGGCAGCACGACACCGCGCAGCAGCGCGATCGTCTGCAGGGCGCGCTCGAGCGAGCGTCCGAGCTGCAGGAAGCGCCAGCCCTGGCCGCGGCTCATGCTCTCGGCCGTGAGCCCGACGAAGCCCGCCAGCAGCAGGATCAATCGCTGCAGGCTCTCGCGCGCCGCGGCGAGATCGCAGGGGCGGGCGAGCTCGCCGTCGATCGCTCCGATCACGCGCGAGGTGTCACCCGAAAGCCGGTCGCGCACCGAGCGTCCGGTGCGCGCCAGCGCCTCGATGTTGAAGCGCAGGCCGCCGGTGCGCCGCGGATCGAGGATGAGCTGCAGCAGCTCCGCCTCGGGCGCGGCGAGCCGCTGCTCGGCATCCTCGCCGATGAATCCGGGATAGGTGTCGCTCTGCGCCGTGACCGCACGGAGCAGCAACGGCACCGTGCCGTCGACGTGCGCGCGCTCGATCGCGAGCAGGCGGAGCAGGACCTCGCGCAGCAGACGGGCAATCGCCTCCGAGCGCTCGCTGTAGCGGCCGAGCCAGAAGAGATCGTCCGCGACACGCCCCGGCACCTCGTCGCCGCCGCGGCTCACCGCGACCGGCCGGTCGACCGGCTCGAGCAGGCTGACTTGACGCTCGGGCTCCGACGCCAGCACCCAGACGTCCTTGCCGATGCCGCCGAGCTGGTTCGAGGTGACGAAGCTCGAGCTCGACGACGACACCCGGCCGAGGCCGCCCGGCATCACCAGGTAGCCGCTCTCGCTGGCGACGCAGAAGCTACGCAGCACGAACGGCCGCGGCTCGAGGCGTCCCGCGCGCAGCACCGGTGCCGTCGACAGCGCGACCTGCTCCTGGGCGACGAAGCGGTGCGGGTGGGCACGGATCTGTGCCTTCAGCTCCTCGCGCTCGGAAACCGTGAGCGCGGCGGCGAAGATCGTCGAGTCGACGCGGTAAGGGAAGACCGGTTTGATCACCAGGTCCTCGAGCTTGTCGAGGACGTACTGGCGCTCGGTCTCGCCGCCGCACCACCAGGTCGCGACCGACGGCTGCTTCAGGTCCTCGTCGAGCAGCGCGCGCGCGATCTTGGGCAGGAACGGCATCAGGCCCGGGTTCTCGAGGATGCTGGTACCGAGCGGATTGGCCACGACGACGTTGCCGCGCCGTACCGCCTGCAGCGCGCCGCGACGCCGAGCAGCGAATCCGGCCTGAGCTCGAGCGGATCGCACCACGGATCGTCGACGCGGCGCAGGATCACGTCGACCGGCGTCAAGCCGTCGAGCGTCTTCAGCCACACGCGCTCGTCGCGCACCGTCAAGTCGCTGCCCTGGACCAGCGGGTAGCCGAGATAGCTCGCCAGATAGGCGTGCTCGAAGAAGGTCTCGCTGCCGGGTCCGGGCGTCAGCAGGACGATGCGCGGATCCTCCTTGCCGCCCGGTGCGAGTCCCGCGAGCGTGCCGCGCAGGGTGCGGAAAAAGAGCGCCAGGCGGTGCACGTGCGAGTCGCGGTACAGGCTCGGCAGGGTGCGCGACAGCGCGGTGCGCGCCTCGAGCGCGTAGCCGGCGCCCGACGGCGCCTGGATGCGGTCGCCGATCACCCACAGGCGTCCGTCCGGGCCGCGTGCGAGATCGGCCGCGCACAAGGTCAGCCAGCGGCCGTCGACGCGAGCCGTGCCGGCGCACGAGCGCAGGAACCCCGGATGGCCGAAGATCAGCTCTGGCGGCACCAGGCCGCGCTTCAGCAGCTTGCGCGGTCCGTAGAGATCGCGCAGCACCAGATCGAGCAGCTCGGCGCGCTGCGCGAGGCCCTGCTCGATCTCGCTCCAGTCGGCGCTGGTGAGCAGCACCGGGATCGGATCGAGCGACCACGGCCGCTCGATGGTGTCGTTCTCCTCATAGAAATTGTAGGTGACACCGTTCTCGCGCAGCAGGCGGCGTAGCTCGTGCGCGCGGCGCTCGAGCTCGGGCTCGCCGAGCGAGGCGATCGCGACGGAGAGATACTCCCAGTGCGGCCACAGCGCGCCCGGCTGGGACGACATCTCGTCGCGGCAGCCTGGAAGCGGGCGGTAACCCGCGAACAGGCCGGCCGGCCGGCCGCCCGGCGGCGACACCACCTTCCCCCGACTCGAGCACCTCGTCCTCGCTCACCCGATGCTGCGCAGACGCAGATCGAGCGTATGCGGAAAGGACGGGTCTCGTTCCTCGTGCGGTGGACGCATGGGTCCGGGAGTATGGCCATGCGGCAGGAAGCGGGCAACCCGCCGCGATTCGGCCTCGGCGGCGTTGACAGGGAAGGTCTCGAAGCTCCGGCCGCCGGGATGGGTGACGTGGTAGGCGCAGCCGCCGACCGAGCGCCCGGCCCAGGTGTCGAGGACGTCGAACACCAGCGGCGCGTGCACCGGGATCGTCGGGTGCAGAGCCGACGGCGGCTGCCAGGCGCGGTAGCGCACGCCGGCGACGAACTCCGAGCGGGTACCGGTCGGGCGCAGCGGCACGCGCTCGCCGTTGCACGTGATGACGTGGCGGCCGTCGGTCATGCCCATCGTCCGCACCTGCAGGCGCTCGACCGACGAATCCACGTAGCGCGCCATGCCCTGCGAGCTCACCTCCTCGCCGAGCACGTGCCAGGGCTCGATCGCGGTGCGCAGCTCGACCTCGAGATCCCGCACCGTGACGCTACCCAGCAACGGCAAGCGCCACTCGAGGAACGGCAGGAACCAGTCGCGGTCGAAGCCGTAGCCGTGCTCGCGCAGATCGTCGATCACGTCGCCGAAGTCCTGCCAGAGGAAGTGCGGCAGCATCAAGCGGTCGTGCAACTCGGTGCCCCAGCGCACCAGCGGCTTCGCGTAGGGCTCGCTCCAGAAGCGCGCGATGAGCGCGCGCAGCAGCAGGAGCTGCGTCAAGCTCAAACGGGTATGCGGCGGCATCTCGAAGGCGCGCATCTCGACCAGGCCGAGGCGTCCGGTCGGGCCGTCGGGCGCGTACAGCTTGTCGATGCAGAATTCGGCGCGATGCGGGTTGCCGGTGACGTCGATCAGCAGGTTGCGGAACAGCCGGTCGACCAGCCACGGCTGCGGCGGCGCGCCGCCAGGCGTGCGCGCGAGCGCGAGCTCGAGCTCGTAGAGGCTGTCGTCACGCGCCTCGTCGACGCGCGGCGCCTGGCTGGTCGGTCCGACGAACAGTCCGGAGAACAGATAGGACAGGCTCGGATGGTGCTGCCAGAAGGTGAGCAGGCTGCGCAGCAGGTCCGGGCGGCGCAGGATCGGGCTGTCGGCCGAGGACGGGCCGCCGATGGTCACGTGATTGCCGCCGCCGGTGCCGGTCGCGCGGCCGTCCATCATGAACTTCTCGACGCCGAGCCGCGCGTTGCGGGTCTCCTCGTAGACGGTCGAGTGGATGTCGACGAGATCGCGCCAGTCCTGCGCCGGCTGGATGTTCACCTCGATCACGCCTGGATCGGGCGTGACCAGCAGGCGCACCAGACGCGGATCGCGCGGTGGCTCGTAGCCTTCGACGACGACCGGGAGCGCGAGCTCCTCGGCCGTGGCCTCGACCCGCGCGACCAGGTCGAGATAGTGCTGGAGGTGCGTCAGCGGCGGCAGGAAGACGTAGAGCGTGCCGTTGCGCGGCTCGACACAGAGCACGGTGCGCACCGCACGGTCGGGAACACCCCGCACCGCGTCCGCGGCGCGGGCCGCGTCCGGCACGTCCTGATGCATCAGGCGCGCGGCCGCGCCCTCGCCCGCCCGGTACGCGAGATCACCGGGCCGTCTCGCGGTCGGTGACTGTGCGAGCTGCATGCGCTCGCGCGGCAGCTCGGGATGCGGCGCGAACGGGTCGGCCTCGAAGTCGATCTCGCGCTGGTCGGCCGGCAGCCACGGCAGGGAGTCGAGCGGCAGCCGATAGCCCATCGGCGAGCTGCCCGGCACCAGCACCATGCGCCCGCGGCGGAACGTCCAGCGCGTGCTCGTCCAGCCTTGGCCGCCGCCCGTGTGCCACGCCCAGCGCAGCGGCAGCGCGAAGCCGGTGGTGGTCCCGAAGCCGCGCTCGAGCTGGCGTGCGAGCAGGCGCCGGTCCTCGGAGTCGTCGATCGCGGCCTTGTAGGGATCGAGGTTCTCGGGGACGTTCTGCTCCTTCCACAGGTAGTAGAGGGCGTCCTCGTAGCCCGACAGTGCGAGCTCGGGCGGCAGCCCGAGACGCATCGCGAGTGCGTCCATGAAGCGCTTCGCCTCGGCGAGCTGGTGGCCGAGCGGCTGCGCCTCGTCGGCGATCAGCGCCGGGTCGTTCCACACCGGAACGCCGTCGCGGCGCCAGAAGCAGCCCAGCGCCCAGCGCGGCAGGATCTCGCCCGGGTACCACTTGCCCTGGCCGAACTGCAGTGCGCCACCGGGCGCGAAGCGCTCGCGCAGGCGCCGGATGACGTCCTCGGCGAGCTTGCGCTTGGCCGGGCCGAGCGCGGCGATCGTCCACTCGGCCCCGTCGCGGTCGTCGATCGAGATGAACGTCGGCTCGCCGCCCATCGTCAAGCGCACGTCGTTCGCCTGCAGGTTCGCGTCGACGGCGTCGCCGAGCGTCAGGATCTGCTCCCAGGTCTCGTCGGTGTAAGGCTTCGCCGGGCTGACGAGCCCGCTCACGCGGTGCACCTCGTTCGCGAAGCTGAACTCGACCTCGCACGGATCGACCAGTCCGGTCACCGGTGCCGCGCTGATCGGATCCGGCGTCGCGGCGAGCGGAATGTGGCCCTCACCCGCGAACAGACCGGAGGTCGGATCGAGCCCGATCCAGCCAGCACCCGAGACGTAGACCTCGGCCCAGGCGTGCAGGTCCGTGAAGTCCTGCTTCGGGCCCTCCGGGCCCTCGATCGGCTTCTCGTCGGGCTCGAGCTGGACCAGGTATCCGGACACGAAGCGCGCCGCCATCCCCAGGTGGCGCAGGATCTCGACCAGCAGGTAGCCAGTGTCGCGGCAGGAGCCGATGCGCCGCTCCAGGGTGTCCTCGCAAGTCTGGACGCCCGGCTCCATCCGGATCGAGTACGCGATGTCCTTCGCCAGGCGCTGGTTCAGGTCGACCAGGAAGTCGACGGTGCGCCGCGGCCGCCGGTCGACGCCCTCGAGCCAATGCGCAAGACCGGCCCCGGTCTCGCGGATCTCGAGGTACGGGGCGAGCTCGCGGGCGAGCTGCGCGTCGTAGACGAACGGATAGTGCTCGGCCGGCTCCTCGAGAAAGAAGTCGAACGGGTTGATCACCGTGAGGTCGGCGATCAGGTCGACGGTGAACTCGAACTCCCGCGTCGGCTCCAGGAAGACCAGCCGGGCCAGGTAGTTGCCGAACGGGTCCTGCTGCCAGTTGAGGAAGTGCTTGGCCGGCTTGACCTTCAGCGAGTAGGCCAGGATCGGCGTGCGCGAATGCGGCGCCGGCCGCAGGCGCAGCACGTGCGGCGACAGGGTGACCAGGCGGTCGAACGCGTAGTGCGTGCGGTGATGAATGGCGACGTTGATGCTCATGGCGCGACAGGGTTCCGGGCGAAGGTGGCGGGCAGTGTAAGCAAGCGTGCCAACGCGGGAACGGATGAAGCTGCCCCGGCGGGGCTGCCTGCGAAGCAAGCGTGCGTGCCGCTTTCTTCCGCAAGTGCGTAAAAGCTTTGCTGGTCGGAAGCGCAACCCGCCGTGGAGTGAATGGTCGCGCGCTCGCCTCCCGCCCTCTGCTGCGCTAGCGTCACAGTCCGATGCCACGCAGGGTCGTCACCGTTCTAGCCGCACTGGCAGGAGCCTCGTTGCTCGCCGGCTGGGCGGTGCGCCATCAGCTCGGGCTGGAGCTGTCCACGCACTCGTTGCAGACCCTGGTCGCGAGCATGGGCTGGAAGGCCCCCGCGCTGTTCCTCGGCTTGCTCACGTTTCGTCAATTCATCTTCCTCCCCGCGATCATCATCCTGCCCGTCGGCGGCCTCTGCTTCGGCACGACGCTGGGCACCGTCCTCGGCGCCACCGGCATCGTCCTATCGGCATTGATCACGTTCACCATCGCACGCCGGGTCGGCGGCCAGTGGCTGCGCGACATCTTCGGCCAGCACTATGTCTGGCTCGAAGGGCACATCGAGAAGGCCGGGCCGCCGGTGATCGGGCTGGTCACGGCGCACCCGACGGGTCCGATGTCGGCGTTCTTCTGGGGTGCCGGCTTCTCGTCGATGGCGCTGCTGCCGTTCGCGGCCGCGGTGACGGCGGGCGGCTCGGTGCGCGCTCTGGCCTACTCGTTCTTCGGATCGACCCTGCTCGTTCCCGGCTCGCCGCAGTTCTACGCCGCGGCGACCGTGCTGGCCCTCGCCGCGGCCGCCCCGTTCGCACACCCCGGCGTGCGCGCCTGGCTGCGCGCCGCGCGTCGCGGCGACGACGTCGTCAAGAATTGACGTCGTCGATCGGGCGCGCGAAGGAGTCGTGCAGGATGCGCGACAGCGCGCGGTCCGCGAGCCGCCGGCCGCCGGTCTGGCACACCGCGCAGTAGTTGGTCTCGTTGTCGGCGTAGCGGATGCGCTGCACCGGCTTGCCGCAAACCGGGCACGGCTCGCGGTATCGGCCGTGCACGGCGAAACCCGGCCGGAACGCCGTGATGTCACCCGGGCCGGGGAACTTCCCGACGAACTCGACGCGCAACGCCTCCAGCCAGCGCGTCAGCGTGGCCTGCGTCGCGCGGTGCAGCCGCACGATCTCCTCGTCGTCGAGCTTGCCCGTTTGCTTGATCGGCGACAGCCGCGCGGCGTGCAGGATCTCGTCCGAGTACGCGTTGCCGATACCGCTGAAGACGCGCGGATCGGTGAGCACGCGCTTGAGCGTGTGGCTCTCGCGCGTCAGCGCCTCCTTGAACGCCGCTGCGTCGCACTCGAGCGGCTCGATCCCGCCGGCGTGATGCCCGGCGAGCGCCTCCTCGCCGTGCACCAGATGGAGCGAGGCGCGCTTCTTCTGGCTTGCTTCGGTGAGCAGCAGCGTGCCGCTCGCAAAGTCGAACGCGGCGAGCCCGATCTTGCCCGGCGGACGCGCGCCGCGCTTCGCCCAGCGGAAGCGTCCGGCGATCATCAGGTGGAAGACCAGATGGAGGTCGTCCTCGAGCGTCAACACAACGCGTTTGCCGAGCCTGCGCACGGCGAGCACGCGCTTGCCCTGCGCCGCCGAGATTGGCGGCTCGACCGAGCGCACCAGGAACATGCTCTTCACGCGCACCGCTTCGAGAGCGTTTCCGACCAGGCGCTCGCGCAGCAACTCGACGTAGATCTCGACGTCCGGCAGCTCGGGCATCGCCCTCGGGAATAGCACGACCGGGCGCGCGACCAGCGCTTTCGCAAGCGCCCGGCGAACGTTATGTCCAGCGCGCCATGCGAGATCGTTTGCCGAAGTGGATCGCGGTCGCCGCGCTCACTCTACTGGTGGGCTGCGCGCAGGAGCCACCGACCAATCCCTATCCCGAGGACGTGGTGGCGAACTTCATGACCGGCTGCCGGCGCCGTGCCAGCGACTCGATCTGCGAGTGCGCTCTGCGGCACATCCAGCGCCGCTGGACCGCGGACGAGTTCCGCGCGCTCGAGGCGACGGGCGGCGACGCGGCTGCGGCCCAGATCGCGGAGACGGTCGCGCCCTGCGCGGGCAGGTGAGCTCGACGATGGCTCTCACCTTGCGTTTCTGATCGGATTCCTCGGCGGCCTGCGCAATCGCCGAGCTGGTCGCCGACAAGCTGCCGCAGACGCCGAGTTTCGCGATCGGCCCCCAGCCTCGCAAGCGGCGCGGCTCCCCCGCGCTAGAACTTCAGGATCTCGACCTCGAGCGTCGCGAGATCCACGACGCCGACGGCGTTGCAGCCGACCATGTGCCCCGCGCACTCGCCCGGGTTGAACGTCAGGCGGCCCCCCGCGCGCTCGACGACGTGGCGGTGGACGTGGCCGTGCAGCGCCACGTCGTGCGTGTCGGCGCGCACGCCGGCGAAGTCGCGCGGGTCGTGCACGACGACGATGCGGCGGCCGGCGAGCGTCAGCTCGAGCGGGCCATCGTACAGCTCGAAGCCGTGTGCCGCGGCTGCTTCACGCAACGGCTCGCGCTCGTCGTTGTTGCCGAACACGCCGAGCAACGGCGCCTCGAGTGCCCCGAACGCGTGCAGGGTGCGCGCCTGGGTCACGTCACCGGTGTGGATCACGCGCTCGACGGCGGCCGCGTTGAAGAGCTCGACGATCCGCCGGACGTTGGGCAGGCGATTGTGGGTGTCGCTGACGACGCCGATACGCATTGGTTCGAAACGAGCACAGGGGGGCCTCCATGTGTGGAGCGCCCCCCTGTACGTGAAGCTCTGCTCGGGAGAGCGCCGCGCTAGGCCGCCTTCTCCAGGATGTGGATCGCGCACGCGCTGCCCAATCCGATCACGTGCGTCATGCCGAGCTTCGCGCCCTCGACCTGACGCTTGCCCGCCTCGCCGCGCAGATGCGTCGACACCTCGTAGATGTTCGCGATGCCGGTCGCGCCCAGCGGATGACCCTTCGACAGCAGTCCGCCCGAGACGTTGACCGGGATCCGGCCGCCGAGCGCGCTCTCGCCCGCGTCGATCATGCGGCCGGCTTCGCCGTCCTTGCACAGGCCGAGGTTCTCGTAGTGCAGGATCTCGGCGGTGGCGAAGCAGTCGTGCAGCTCGACCAGGTCGATGTCCGACGCGCCGACGCCCGCCATCTCGTAGGCCTTCTTCGCGGCCAGCCGGGTGCAGCTATTGACGTCCGGCATCACCAGATCGCGCTCCTGCCACGGGTCGCTGGTGAGGATCGAGGCGCGGACCTTCACGGCGCGCTTCATGCCGAGCTGCTTGGCCTTCTTCGCCGACACCAGAACGGCCGCGGCCGAGCCGTCGACGTTCACCGAGCACATCAGCTTGGTGTTCGGGTACGAGATCATCTCGGCGTTCATCACCTGATCGAGCGGCGTCTCGATCTGGTACATCGCCTTCGGGTTCAAGGTCGAGTGGTGGTGGTTCTTGACGGAGACCTTGGCGAATTGCTCGAAGGTCGTGCCGTACTTGCGCGCGTGCTCCATGCCCGCCTCGGCGAACACCGCCGGCATGGTCATCGACCCCGTCAAGCCTTCTTTCGAGATGCCGCGTCCGCCGCCCGCGCCGCCGAGCAGGCCCTTGCCCATCTGCTCGACGCCGACCGCGAGCACGACGTCGTAGACGCCCGCCTTGATCGACAGCCAGGCGTCACGAAACGCCGTCGCGCCGGTGGCGCAAGCGTTGGCGCAGTTGACCACCGGGATGCCGGTCTGGCCGATGAGCTGCAGGATCTGCTGGCCGACCATGTTGTTGGCCTGCATCAGGTTGCCACACCACATCGCTTCGATGTCCTGGATGCGCAGCCCGGCGTCGTCGAGCGCCAGCAGCGCCGCCTCGGAGCCCAGCTCCGCCAGGCTCTTGTTCGGAAAGCGCCCGAACTTGATCATGTCGATTCCGACGACGTAGACGTCTTCGCCCATGATGGATCTCCTCGCTCAGCTCGCGGGCTGAAAGAAATAGCTCAAGTACGAATTCCCCTCGCGATCCTTGCGGCCGAGGGCATCCTTGTAGACCACCTCGACCGGCATCCCGAAGGAGATCTTCGCCGGGTCGGGCTCGACGCCGATCAGGTTGCCCTTCACGGTGCCGCCGCCGTCGAGGTCGACGATGGCCGAGACGTAAGGCGTCTCGATGCCGGGAAACGAGCGGAACACGATCGAGTAGACGTAGAGCTTGCCCTTGTTGGCGAGCTTGGTCGCCTCGATCTGCCCGCGCGCGCCGCACTTCGAGCAGCTGGTGCGCTCGCCGAGATACATCGCGCTGCAGGCCTTGCACTTGTGGCCCTCGAGATACGGGTCGCCGCTCTCGGGGATCTTGAGGAAATCGACTGCCGGACGCGGCTTCGTGCTCTGCTCCGCCATTTCCTTGGTTCCTCTGGGTCTGGGGGTTTCGACGAGGGATACGTGAATCCGCCCGGGGATGCGAGCCCGCTGTCCGCCCTGAGGCCTGGGCTTGTCGTCGGAGAAACCCACGTCCTTGGTGGTCGCCTCCCACTCGTCGATCGAGGCCGAGAGACCGGCGAGCTTCTCCCGGAACGCAGTCAGCACGTCGTTCCCCAGGAGGAGATGCAACGGTGGGTGCTCGAGCTCGGTGATCTCGATCGCGGTGACCTCGATGCCAAACGGCGCCAGCTCCTTCGCGAGCGCCTCGGTGAGCGCTTCGAGTACAAATTTCGTCGAGCTGTAGTAGACATTCGGCGGATTCGCGACCAGGCCCGTCATCGACGACATGTTGATGATGCGGCCGGCGCGGCGCGCCCGCGTGCGAACATCGCGTAGCGATGGTGCAGCTTGCACGCGCGGCAGCTGACCGTGTTGCGCTTCCGGAAGCGGAAGACCTCGACCGCACCTGGATGCGGGCGCGGTACCGGCAGCGCCGCCTCCGCCTCCACCGCGGGCGCGATCGCCGCTGCCGCGGCCGCCGCGGCGACCGATCCCAGGGGCGTCCGTCAGGCGACGGCCGTCCGCCGGCGCGCATTGCCCCACACCGGCGTCAGCCACGACGCGTAGGCCGGGTCGCCGCCACGCGCGACGCTGCGGAAGCGCTCGGCGATGGCGAGCGTCATCGGGCCGGCCTGGCCGGTGCCGATCGCGCGGTGGTCGATGCTGCTGACCGACGTCACCTCGGCGGCGGTGCCGGACAGGAAGACCTCGTCGGCGACGTAGAGCTCGGTGCGCGAGATCGTCCGCTCGACGACCGGCAGGTTCAGCGGAGCCGCGGCCGCGAGCTCGAGGATACTGCGTCGCGTGATGCCCTCGAGGTTGTCGGCGGTCGAGGGCGGCGACACCAGCTCGCCCCGCCGCACCATCAGGAGATGCGCCGCGCTGGCCTCGCTGACCTCGCCGCCTTCCGTGAGAACGATGGCGTCGTCGAAGCCATTGCGCTTCGCCTCGGCGCGAGCGAGCGCCGAGTTGAGATACGCGCCGGTCGGCTTGGCGCGCGCCGGGATCGCGTTGTCGCCGACGCGGCGCCACGACGAGATGCAGAGGCGGATGGTCTCGCTCTTGAAGTAGCGGCCAAGCGGCAGGCTGTAGACGCTCAACGACACCGGCACGTCGGTGAGCGTCGGCGACAGCTCGTCCGAGTCGACGAAGAACAGCGGCCGCACGTACGTGTCCTGGCGCGCGTCGTTGCGGCGCAGCACCTCGAGGATGATCCGCGCCACCTCGTCGCCGGAAACCGGCGGCTCGAGGCCGAGGATGCGCGCCGACTCGACGAGGCGCTGCACGTGGTCTGCGAGCCGGAAGACGAACAGCTCCTGCTGCTTCTCGTCCCAGTAAGCGCGTACCCCGCCGAAGCAGCCGAGCCCGTAGTTGAAGGCCTTGGCGCGCACGCTGATGGTCGCGTCGGCGTCATCGACGAAGTCGTTGCGATGGTAGGTGATGCCCACGTGCTTGCCTCCGGCTGAAAGCCCCACCGCGAGTGGCAGGGCCCCCGCAATTCCGCACAACGAAGGCCGTCAGGCAACCGCCGCGCCACGCTCGTGGACGGGGGGGCGTCACGCGGCGGGATCCGCGACCGGCGTGGTATGGCGTGCGCGATGCCCGCGCGCCGGTCGACGAACCTGCTCTGGCTGCTGGCCGTCCTGACCGGGGCGGCGCTGCGCCTCTACCAGATTCGCGACCAGGTGCTGGTCGACGACGAGTGGCACGCGCTACACGCGCTGCTCGCCGGCGGTCCGCTGGACGTGCTGCTGAGCTTCGGCGCCTCGGACCACTCGATCCCGCTCACCCTGTACGATCTCCTGCTCGAACGCACCGTCGGGCTGACCGAGCTGGGCATGCGCCTGCCGTCGCTGCTGGCGGGAATCGCGTCGCTGGTGGTACTCCCCTGGCTGGTGCGCGATCTCGCCGGCCTGCGCGCGAGCGTCGTCTTCGCCTGGCTGCTCGCGATCGCGCCGCTGCACGTGTTCTTCAGCCGCTACGCGCGGCCCTACGAGCTCGCGATGCTGCTCTGCTTCGTGGCGGTGGTTGCCTGCTACCGCTGGCTGGCCGGCGGCGGACGGCGCTGGCAGGTCGCGTTCGTCGGCTGCGCGATCGTGGCACCCTGGCTGCTGCTCGTTACCCTGCCGGTGGTCGCGACACCGCTCGCGCTCGCCGTCGTCGCGGCCTGCACGGGCGTGCGTGCAACGCTCCGGGCCCGCGCCCTGCTCGTGACGGCGCTCGTGGTGGTCGGCGGCTGGACGCTGCTGCTCGCGCCGCCGCTGCTCGCGAACGCGGGTGCGGTGTCCGACAAGGTCGCGCGCGGCACGGTCGAGCTGGCAACGCTGCGCGGCGCGAGCGAGCTGCTGCTCGGCACGCCGTCCGCACCCTTGCGCCTCCTCGTGCTGGCGGCGGCACTGGCCGGCGCGATCGTGCTCGCCCGCGCGCAGCCGCGCTTCGCGGCCTGGGTGGCAATCGTCTGCGCCGCCCAGCTCGCGGCCCTGCTGATGGTGCGCCCGCACGGTCTGCGCTTTCCGATCGTGTTCGCGCGCTACTGCTTCGCGCTCAGCCCGTTCCTGCTGTTGACGATCGCGCTCGGTGTCGACGCAGCGGATCGTCGGCTCGCGGCGAGCGTCCGCTGGGCGCGCGGGCCTCTGGTTTCGGCCGTAGTGCTGGTCGTGCTGGCCGGCGGCGGACCGCTCGGCTGGATCTACGCGTGGCCGAACGACTTCACGAACCACGGCTCGTTCCAGGCCGACTACGCGCCCGGCCGCTACTTCGAGCGCTTCCGTCCCGCGGTGATCCCCGACTTCTACGGAAGCCTCGCCCAGAGGCCACCCGGCAGCGTCACCATCGTCGAGGCGCCCTGGCACTACTTCTGGCACAGCCTCGCGTACACGCAGCGCATCCATCGCCAGCACGTCGTCGTCGGCTTCGTCGATCCCGGCTCGGGCAAGGTGCGCAACGGCGAGGTGCCGCGGGAGAGAACAGGCATCCGGCTGCGCAACGCGCTCCACGTCGGCGACCAGGCGGCGCTGCGCGCACGCGGCGTCGACTACGTGATCCTGCATCACGACGCGCACGCGGAGATGCGGGTGCCGTTCGCGGCGCCGCCGGTGCGCGCCGACGCGTGGATCGCCGCGTATCGGGAGAGCTACGGCGCGCCCGTCCACGAAGACGCCGCGATCACGGTGTTCGACGTGCGCGAAGGAGAATGACCGAGGAGGCACGCCCCTTGCCATCCCGACCCCGCTTGCGCTTCACTGTGCGCAAGGAGAACCCAAAATGCTCGGCTACGTCACCATCGGAACCAAGGACCTCGACCGTGCCTGCACCTTCTACGAAGCACTGCTCGCGCTGGTCGGCGCGAAGCAGCTCTTCGGCATGGACCGGATCAAATTCTACGGCCCCGCGCTCGGCTCGCCGATGCTCGCGATCTGCAACCCCTACGACGGCGGGACGCACCACCCCGGAAACGGCAACATGGTGGCCATTCCGGGTGGCTCGCGCGAGGGCGTCGACAAGCTCTACGCCAAGGCGATGGAGCTCGGCGCGAGCGACGAGGGTGCGCCGGGCGAGCGCATGCCGGTGTTCTACGGCGGCTACGTACGCGACCTCGACGGCAACAAGCTCTGCTTCTTCGAAATGAAGCTGGGCTGAGCGCCGAGCTGCACTTCCGGACGCGTCAGCGACGCGGCCGGAAGTGCAGCAGCGTCACCTCGTCGCTGACGCGCGCGAACACCGGCTCGACCGCAGCACCGATCTCGACCTGTTCCGGATCGCACTCGACGAGCATGGTCGGCAGCCGCACCCCGACGTCGAGCTCGACCACCGCGTAGACGTACGGCGCCTGGCCGAGGAAGTACGGATTGGTCGGCTTGCGCACGATGGTGAACGTGTAGACGGTGCCGTTGCCAGAAACCTCCTGCCACGCGACCTCGCGGGACATGCAGGACGGGCAGAACGGCCGCGGGTAGAACACCCACCGCCGGCACGCCGTGCAGCGGGGCAGCTCGATGCGGCCGGCGGCGAGCGCCCGCCAGTAGGGTGCGGCGTCGCCCTCGAGCTTCGGCAGCGGGCGTGGGGACGCCGGCATCTCCTGCGACGGCTGGCTCATGGCTCCTTCCCGAAGATCAGCGAGCACTCCTCGGTGAAGGTGCCGCCGTTACCGTGCACGAACGCGACGTCGTTGCGCTTCACCTGGCGCGTCCCGGCACGCCCCATGACTTGACGCGCACCCTCGACGACCAGGGTCATGCCACCGCCGAGGCCGGGCTGGCCGAACGACAGCATGCCGCCGTGCGTGTTGAGCGGGAAGTCACCCGCCCAGGTCAGGTCGTGCGCCTCGATGAACGGGCCACCCTCGCCCTTCTTGCAGAAGCCGGCGTCCTCGAGCTCGATCAGGACGGCACTCGTGTAGCAGTCGTAGATCTCGGCGAGTGTGACATCGCGCGGCGTGACGCCCGCCATCGCGAACGCCTGGCGGGCCGACTCCACTGCAGGCGTGACGAGAAGGTCCGGCCGCTGGAAGGGATCGGGCTCGAGGTACTCACCGAAGCCGAGCACGTAGGCCGGACGGTGCGGGAAGTCGCGCGCGCGCTCGGCCGAGGTGAGCACGATCGCTTCCGCGCCAGTGCACGGCATCACGACCTCGAGCAGGTGCAGCGGATCGCACACCATCGCCGACGCGAGCACGTCGTCGACGGTGAGCGGCTTGCCGTGGAACAGCGCCAGCGGATTGTCGAGCGCGCTGGTGCGCTGGTCGGCCGCGATCTTGGCGAGCTGGCGCGAGGTGGTGCCGTAGCGGTGCATGTGCAGACGCGCTGCCATCGCGTAGTCCGCATTGGCGCCGGCGGCGCCGTACGGCATGGTGAAGTCGCGCAGCGGCGAGAACAGCGGCGGCGGCTTGAGGTACATGCCCTTCGGGTCCCAGGTGTCGCCGTTGACGCACAGCACGGTGCGCGCTTGGCCATTGGCGATCGCGGCCGCGGCGCGCGCCACCATCGCGCACGAGGTCGCCCCGCCGAGGTCGACGAACTCGAGGTAGGTCGGGCGCAGGCCCAGGTGCTCGGCGACCACCGACGGCCACAGCATCGAGTACTGCATCATCGCCGGGCAGACGACGATGCCGTCGACGTCGGCGGGCTCGAGGCCGGCATCGGCGAGCGCCGCCAGCGCGACCTCGCTGATCAGACCGAGCGGCGTGCGGCCTTGCGGGCTCTTGCTCGGCTGCAGCTCGGCGATGCCGACGATCGCGGACCGCGCCCGCAGCGCCACACTTCCCGAAACGGCTGAGCCCACCATCGCGCCCGCGTTATACGAGGGCGCGGCCAGCGAAGCCAAGCGGCAAGGCAGCGGAAGACTACGCTGCGCTCTGGCCGTCGCGCGGCACCACGCTCTTGCGGCCGCAGCGCTCGAGCGCGCTGGCGAGCTGGGAGAGCACGACCGGCTTGCTGATGAAGTCGTCCATCCCCACCGCCAGGCACCTCTCACGATCGTCGCGCATCGCGTTCGCGGTCATCGCGACGATGCGCGGCGCCGCGTCGCGTGCCCAGCGTTCACGGATCACGCGGGTCGCCTCGAGCCCGTCCATCTCCGGCATCTGGACGTCCATCAAGACGACGTCGTACGTCTGGCGCTCGAGCGCGCTCACGACCTCGATTCCGTTGGCGGCGACGTCCGCCCGATAGCCGATCCGCTCGAGGAGCTTGAGGGCCACCTTCTGATTGATGCGGTTGTCCTCGGCGATCAGGATGCGCAGCGGCAGGCGGTCGGCCAGCTTGCCGTCCACGACGGACGGCTGCGGCTCGGCCTCGCGGCGGGCCCCGACGCCGCTGGTCATGCCGGCGACGATCTGCAGCAGGCGCGCCGGCTTGACGGGCTTCACCAGTACCGTCGCCAGGGTCTCGTCCGCGCACTCCGCGCCGAGCGTGATCGCGTGCCGCAGCGTACCGAGGAGAACGATCGGGACCGTGGTGTTGCCGGGCAGCGCGCGGATCCGCCGCACGAGGTCCGCCGGGTCGACCTCGCCGATCGACGCGTCGAGCAGGATCAGGTCGAAGCGATCACCGCCACGCATCCAGGCGAGCGCTTCGCTCGCGTGCGCGGTGGTGCGCGCCGCGATGCCGATCGCCGCCAGGTGCGCCGTGAGCACGAACCGGCTGGTGTCGCCGTCGTCGACCACCAGGGCGCGCAGCCCCGGCCGCAGCCGGGGCGGATTCGACGCCTGGCGCAGAACGGGCGGCGGCTCGAAGGCGCTGATCGTGAAGTGGAACGTCGAGCCGACGCCGACCACGCTCTCGACCCAGACGCGTCCGCCCATGAGCTCGACGAAGCGCCGGGAGATGGCGAGACCGAGGCCCGTGCCGCCGTACTTCCGGGTCGTCGACGTGTCGCCCTGGATGAAGGCGTTGAACAGCCGGCCCATGGTCTCCGCCGGAATCCCGACGCCGGTATCGTGCACCGCGAAGTGCAGCTCGCGGCTCAGGTCGGGCAGCTCGCACGACGACACCGCGACCGTCACCTCGCCGGTGGTGGTGAACTTGATCGCGTTGCTGAGCAGGTTCACCAGCACCTGGCGCAGCCGGGCCACGTCGCCGATGAGCATCGCCGGCGTGCTCTGGTCGCACAGGTAGAGCAGGTCGATGCCCTTGTCCGACGCGCGCTGGACCATGAGATCGAACGCGTCCTCGATGCATGCCTGGAGATCGAAGGGCGCGCGCTCGAGCTCGATCTGGCCGGCCTCGATCTTCGAGAAGTCGAGCACGTCGTTGATGATGCCGAGCAGGCCGTCGCCGCTGTTGCTGATGGTCTCGACGCACTCGCGCTGCTCGCGGGTGAGCGGCGTGTCGAGCATGAAGCTCGTCATGCCGATGACGGCGTTCATCGGCGTGCGGATCTCGTGGCTCATGTTGGCCAGGAACTCGCTCTTGGCACGGCTCGCGCAGCGCAGATCGTGCATCAGCTCGTGGTTGCGCCGCAGCTGGCGGTCGGTCAGGTGCGCGCCGAGCAGTGCCAGTCCGGTCGCGGCCAGCAGCGTCGAGAGGATATTCAGGTAGCGCGCCTGCGTGACCTCTTCCGGCGACAGCACGCTCAGGTAGAGCCCGACGATCGCGATCGACACCAGGCTCTGCGCGCGCACACCCCATGGGTAGATCACGGCGCTGCCGACCAGCAGCGTCACGATCGCGCCGACGAACACGTCGAGCTCGCTCTGCTCGATCGAGATCATCCAGCGCAATGCGACCCCGATCGCGAGGTTGAAGCCGACGGCGAGCGCGATCGCGTGCTGCCGGCCGAGACGCATGCGCGCCAGGCTCACGAAGGTAGCGGCAACGAGGAGGATCGACCCCAGAGCGGCGCGCCGCTCGAGCAGATTGTGGTGCATGATGACGACGTCTGCGACCGCGGCGAGGATCACCGGCAGGAGGACGACCGCGATCGCGTACTGCAGACGCAACACCGTCGCCTCGCGCTGCGCGGCGCGGTACTCGCCGTACCACGGTGCGACCGTCGGCGCGGGAGAGCGCAGCCACGCACGAACACCTGCCACGACCCCGTGCACGCAACGTCTATCGGCAGAACCCCCTGCCGACTCTCGCGAATTTCCCACCCTGGAGCGAAATCGCGCGATGTTGCCGATCGCCAGAGCGTGCGCCCCGGGCTTCGCTATGCCGTGCGCGCGGCCCTGGGCGGCTCGAGCCCCGGAACCGCGAAGCGTGCGCACTTCTGCTCGACGCGCGCGCGGATCTGCTCGAGCAGCGCATGCTCCCGCGGCGAGCGCAGCGCCCCGACCATCCAGCCGGCGAGCAGGCGCATCTCCTCCTCACCCATGCCGCGCGTGGTCGCGGCCGGCGTGCCGAGCCTGATCCCGCTCGGACGCAGCGGCGGGTTCGGATCGTCGGGGATGATCTGCTTGTTGGTCGTGATCGACACCGCGTCGAGCACCTGCTCGGCGGCGCGCCCGTCGAGGCCGAAGCTCGAGGCCGTGTCGAGCACCATCATGTGGTTGTCGGTGCCGCCGGTCACCAGCGCGCCGCCGCGCGCCATCAGCTCCGCGGCGAGCGTCTTCGCGTTGCGCAGCACCTGCACCGCGCAGGTGCGAAACGCGGGCCCCTGCGCCTTCTTCAAGGTGACCGCGATGCCGGCGATGGTGTGCAGGTGCGGACCACCCTGCAGCCCGGGAAAGACCGACTTGTCGATCGCCGGCGCGAGCTTCTTGCGGCACAGGACCAGGCCGCCGCGCGGACCGCGCAGGCTCTTGTGCGTCGTGGTGGTGACGACGTCGAAGCCGGCGTCGAAGGGGTTGCGCATCACCCCCCGCCGCGATCAGGCCGCCGATGTGCGAGACGTCGGCCATGGTGATCGCGCCGACCTCGTCCGCGACACGCTTGAACTAGTCGTGGTCGCGCGGGTACGAGGTGTAGCCGCAGAGCACGATCTTCGGACGCGTCTCGCGCGCCATGCGGCGCAGCTCGTCGAAGTCGATGCGGCCGACGTCGCTGTAGTTCTCCGACGGGAGGAGCTCGACGCCGCGGCGCTGGCGCGCTTCCTCGCCGGCGATGGCACGGGCGACGTCGGGGTCGCTCTGCTCGAGCAGCTCGCGATAGGCGTCCATGTTCAGCGCTCACCGATGGTGAAGCGGACGCCGCGCTCGAGCTCGGCGACCGGCGGCGCGAGCTTCGCCACGGTGAGCACGAGGCGGGCGCCCGCAGGCAAGCGTGCGCACACCAGGGCGTGCAGCTCGAACGCCAGGCGTTCGATCAGGCGGAACTCCCGGCCCGCGCAGTGCTCGCGCGCCAGCGTGGCGAGCTCGGCGTAGCAGACGGTGTCCGCGAGCTCGTCGGTCCAGCAGGCCGCGGGCAGGGTCGCGAAGCGGATGGTGAGCTTGATCTCGACCGCCTGCGGCCGGGCGCGCTCCGCCGCCTGGCAGCCGAGGTGCACGTCGAGCCGGATCGCCTCGATGTCGAGGATCACGTCGCAGGCCGCGTGCGCCGCGGTCCGCGCCGCGACCGCCGTGCCGTGGCCGTTGGTCGTCACCGTCAGTGCCGTCATCGCCGTCGCCTCCTCACGCCGGACAGAGCTACCGCCTCGAGCATTGATCAGCAACGTTAACTCTTCTACGCATGATGTCCTGTGAAACTGAACGATCTCGACTTGAACAAACTGCAGGTCTTCCTGTCCGTGGTCGAAGGCGACGGCATCACGAGTGCTGCGCGGCAGCTCGGGCGAACGCGCTCGGCGGTGAGCCAGAGCGTGTCGGCGCTCGAGTCGTCGCTCGGCTTGAAGCTCTTCGACCGCGTCGGCAAACGGATGGTCCTCACCCGTCCCGGACGCCTGCTGCACGCGCGCGTGCGCGACTACCAGAGCGGGCTGCAGCGCACGGTCGACGAGCTCGTCGACCAGGGCGGCGAGGTGCGCGGCCTGGTCCGCATCGGCCTCTTCCTCGGCTTTCCGCGCGTCCGCTTCGCGGGCTTCCTGGCACGCTTCGGCGCGCGCCACCCGCGCGTCGCGGTGCGCATCGTGTTCGCGCCGCAGGACGACCTGACCACCCGGCTGCTCGCGAACCGGCTCGACTACACGTTCTCGTTCCAGCCGCCGAGCGAGGGCGCGTCGCGCCTCGAGTCGACGCGGCTGTTCGAGCAGAAGCTGGTGCTGGTGGCGGCCAAGAAGTTCTTCCGCGCCGGCTTCGACCCGCGCGAGCTGCCGCACACTCCGGTGGTCGACTACTACCAGAGCGATCCGCTCATCGAGCGCTGGGTCGCGCACCACCTCGGCGACGCTCCGCCGCCGCTGGACGTCAAGGTCTGGGCGGCCACCACCGACATGGTGCTGGAGCTGATCCTCGACGGCCTCGGGGTCGGCGTGGTGCCGGACTCGCTCGCGGCTCCGTACGTCGCGCGGCGCCGCCTGCGACTGCTGACGACGCGCAAGCGGGAGCTCACCGACTTCATCTGGATGAACGAGCCCCGCAGCGCCTACCGCGACGCCACCCTGGCCGCCTTCCGCGACGCCGCACTGGCTGAATTCAGATAGGGCGCGCGCGCTGCGGCACGGTTCTGGCTCCCGATCGGGAACATGCGTCCCACGGAGACGAGCGATCCGCTGCGCGAGGACATTCGTCTGCTCGGCGGGTTGCTGGGTGTGACCGTCCGCGAGCAGGCCGGCGAGGCGATTTTCGCCCAGATCGAGAGCATCCGCCGCACCTCGCTGCGGTCCCGCCGCGAGCAGGACCGCGCGGCGCGGCTCGAGCTCGAGACCATGCTCGGCACGCTCGACGACGCCAGCAGCCTCGTCGCTGTGCACTCGGCGACGCTGTTTGCCCAGCTTTCGAACATCGCCGAGGATCTGCACCTGAACCGGCTGGAGCGCCTGCGCCAGAACGCGGGCGGGCCCCCGAGGGAAGGTAGCCTGGAGCTCGCGCTGGCACGCATCCACGACGCCGGTCTGCCACCGGCGGAGATCTGCCGGGTGCTCGGCCACGCGCGCATCGCGCCGGTCCTGACGGCCCATCCCACCGAGGTGCAGCGCAAGAGCATCCTCGACCGGCGGCACGAGATCGCACGCCTGCTCGCCCGGCGCGACCGGCTCGGCCTGACCCCCGAGGAGCAGCGCGCGAACGACGAGGCGCTGCAGCGCGCGGTGCTGACGGTCTGGCAGACGCGGCTCGTGCGACCGGCGCGGATCACGGTCGCCGACGAGATCGAGAACGCGCTCGACTACCACCGCCGAACCTTCCTGCGCGAAACGCCCGCGATCTACGCGCAGCTCGAGGACCTGCTGGCCGAGATCGCCCCGGGCGCTGACGACGGCTCCGCGCGGCACGCCGTGACCCTGCCGCCGTTCCTGCGCATCGGTAGCTGGATCGGCGGCGACCGCGACGGCAACCCCTTCGTCACCGCGGAAACGCTGCACCACGCCGCGGCGCGGCAATCGGCACTCGCGCTCGAGCACTATCTGGCGGAGACACACCAGCTCGGCGCCGAGCTGAGCCTGTCGAGCGACGCCGTCGGCATCTCGCCCGCGCTGGCGGCGCTCGCCGACGCGTCCCCGGACCACTCGCCGCACCGCGCCGACGAGCCCTACCGCCGCGCACTGGTCGGGATCTACGCGCGGCTCGCGGCAACGGCCGAGGCCTTCGGCCACGCGGTGACCCGGCCAGCGCTCGGACCAGCGGCCGAGCCCTACGCGGACTGCAACGAGTTCGTGCGCGATCTGGACGTCGTCGACCAATCGCTGCGCAGCGCCTCGGCCCTGATCGCGCGCGGCAGGCTGCGCAGGCTGCGCTACGCGGCACGCACCTTCGGCTTCCACCTGGCGTCGCTCGACGTGCGCCAGCACAGCGCGGTGCACGAGCGCACCGTCGACGAGCTGCTGCGCCGCGCCGGCGTGACCGAGTCCTACACGGCGCTCGGCGAGGCCGAACGTGAGGAGCTGCTGCTGCGCGAGATCGGCTCGTGCCGGCCGCTGTTCTCGCCCCACGTCACCTACGACGCGGAGGTCGCGAAGGAGCTGCGCGCCTTCCAGGACGCGGCCGAGGTGCAGCAGCGCTTCGGCCGGCAGGCGTGCACCAGCGCCATCGTCTCGAAGACGGCGTCGACGAGCGACCTGCTCGAGGTCAGCCTGCTGCTCAAGGAGGCCGGGCTGCTGCGGCCGTCAGGGTCGCAGGCCGCGGACCACGGCGGCGCAGCCGACGCGGCACAGCTCACGCTCGACGTCGTGCCCTTGTTCGAGACCATCGAGGATCTGCGCGGCTGCGGCGCGATCATGGACCGCCTGTTCGGCTACCCCGCCTACCGCAGCCTGCTCGACTCGCGCGACGGCGTGCAGGAGGTCATGCTCGGCTACTCGGACAGCAACAAGGACGACGGCTACTTGACGTCGAGCTGGGAGCTGTACAAGGCCGAGACCGAGCTGGTGCGCGTGTTCGCGCGACACGGCGTACGGCTGCGCCTGTTCCACGGCCGCGGCGGCACCGTCGGCCGCGGCGGCGGCTCGAGCCACGAGGCGATCCTCGCCCAGCCGAGCGGCAGCGTCGGCGGCCAGCTGCGCTTGACCGAGCAGGGCGAGGTGATCGCGAGCAAGTGCGCCGACGCCGAGATCGGACGGCGCAACCTCGAGACCCTGGTCGCGGCAACGCTCGAGGCGAGCCTGCTCGCCCGCGAGCCGGTTGCGGCCGAGCTGGCGCGCTACCACGAGCTCATGGATCAGCTCAGCGTGGAGGCGTTCCGTGCGTATCGCGCCCTGGTCTACGAGACGCCCGGCTTCCCGCAGTACTTTCGCGAGGCGACGCCGATCGGCGAGATCGTCGAGCTCAACATCGGCAGCAGGCCGGCGTCACGCAGCGCGTCCGATCGCATCGAGGACCTGCGCGCGATCCCGTGGGTCTTCGGCTGGGCGCAGAGCCGGACCCTGCTGCCCGGCTGGTACGGCTTCGGATCCGCGGTCGACGCTACCTGCGCAGCGAGGACGAGGCCGGACTCGAGCTGATGCGCCGCATGTACCGCGAGTGGCCCTTCTTCCGCGCGCTGCTCGGCAACATGGACATGGTGCTCGCCAAGACCGACATCGCGATCGCCGCCCGCTACGCGACCCTGGTCACCGACCGCGCGCTCACGGGCGAGGTGTTTCCCCGCATCGACGCCGAGTTCCGGCGCACGCGCCAGGCGCTGCTCGCGGTCACGGACCAGCGCGAGTTCCTCGACGCCAACCCCGTGCTGGCGCGCACCATCCGCGACCGCCTGCCGTACCTCGATCCTCTCAACCACCTGCAGCTCGAGCTGCTGCGCCGCTACCGCGGCGGCGCCTCGGACCCGCGCATCCGCCGCGCGATCCACCTCACCATCAACGGCATCGCCTCCGGCCTGCGCAACAGCGGCTGAGCTGCGTTCAGCTCGCCGGATGGTATTCGAAGAAGGCGTTGCGCTTGATGATGTCGGCGACGCCGGTCGGCACCATGGTCTCCCAGGACGGATCGGACGACTTGATCTTCTTCAGGATGTCGCGCGAGAAGATGCGCAGATAGTCGGGGTTGAAGGTCTCGAGCTGCTCGATGCAGCCGCGGTCGACCAGATACTCGAAGAGCTTGCGCAGCCGCGCCGCGACTTCGAGATTCTGCACCGTGGTCAGCTCGCCCGATTTCTGATCCATCAGCGGGTACACGAAGAGCTTCAGGTCGTTCTTGAACAGGCGGCCGAACGACTCCAGGATGCCGCCGTCCAGGTTGGCGTAGAACTGCTTCGTCGAACAGCTCGCGCAGGCTGCCGGCACCCATCACCACGCCGAGCTTGCGGCTGGTGTTGCGCGCCAGATACGCCGCGAGCCGGTAGTACTCGAAGTAGTCCGAGATCAGCACGGTCATTCCGCTCGCCGCGAGCACGTCGGCGCGTGCGAGGAAGTCGTGCACGTCGATCGTTCCCGATCCGGTGGTCGACATCAGGTTGCGCATCGTGATCTCCATCATCGGGACCACGGCGCTGCCCTCGACGTCGGGCTCGCGCGCGAACTTCGCCAGTGCGCACTCCATCATGTCGACGTTGACGTGCGTCACCGGACGGAAGCTGCCACGCTCGACCAGGACCGGCTTCTTGTAGAGCACCTCGGAAGGCTGCAGGACTGCCCCGTCGGCGGAGAACATCGCCGCCCCGGTGAGTCCGAGCTGCACCAGCTTCAGGCTCATGACGCGATTGTCGACGTGCCGGAACTCGATGCCGGAGAGCTCGACCATGTCGATCTCGATGCGCTCGGTCGACAAGCTGTCGAGCAACGACTCCACGAAGAGCTCGGGCTCGTGGTAGAGGAAGCAGGCGCCGTAGACCAGGTTGACGCCGACGATCCCGAGCGCTTCCTGCTGCGCCTCCTTCTCGCGGTCGAGCATGTTGACGTGGATGAGGATCTGGCTGTCGGCGTCGCGCGGATGCGACTGAAAGCGCACCCCGAGCCAGCCGTGGCACTCGCTCGATCCGCTGAAGCCGCGCGCCTTGACGGTGTCGGCGAAGACGAAGAACGCCGTGGTGTTGCCACGGCGCTCGCGCAGGCGCTCGAGATTCAAGCCGTGCTCGTACTCGAGCATGCGCTCCAGGCGCTCGCGGCAGACGTAGCGCTCGCCGCGGCCGTAGATCGCGTCGCTGACCGTCATGTCGTACGCCGAGATGCTCTTGGCGATGGTCCCGGCAGCGCCGCCGGCGCGGAAGAACCAGCGCACGACCTCCTGTCCGGCACCGATCTCGGCGAACGTACCGTAGCGGCGCTGGTCGAGATTGACGGCGAGCGCCTTCTGGTGCGGGTCGATCGGATGTGTTTCCGCCATGCTGGGACCGCCTCGGCCCGCAGCAATCGCCATGCCCCGCGCGGCGGGCGTGAAACGCGCGGCGCACGTCGCCGCGCAGGATCCGGCCGGCCGATGCTGCCTCACGGGCGAGCAGGCGCTGAACGTTCCTTGGGCGATGAGCGTCCCTTCTGCCCGTCTTCCGGTGGGGCCCGGCCTTGCATGGAGGGGGCACGAGGACCCGTGGGGGCTCCTGTCCGCTAAGGTCCGGGGGACCTCGCTCCGATGTTCGAGGGGCAGCTCGTCATGAAGCACGATCGCAACGGCCACCAGATCTCGACCGAATCCGAGCAGCTCGCTCGCGATCTCGACCGCTTCGCGGTGGAGTTCCTGGCCGCCCGGAACGGGGCGGCCAGCATCGTCGAGGTGGCGCGCGAGCACCCAGATTGCGCGCTCGCGCAGGCGTATGCCGCGGCGATGACGCTGTACTCGCAGTCGCGCGTCGAGATCGAGCGCACCGCGGTGCCGCTGCTCGAGCAGGCGTCCGCATCGAGCGCGGGCAGCACGGCACGCGAGAGCCTGCTGGTCGACGCGCTGCTGGCATGGTCGCGCAACGACACACAGACCGCGCTCGCGCTGCACGAGCGCATCGCCGCCGACTGGCCGCGCGATCTGGTCGCGGCGAAGATCGCCGAGTGCCTGTTCTACGAGGCGCCGGACTACCGCCGCCACCTGCGCTTCATGGAGCGCATCGCCGATGTGAACGCCGACCAGCCAGCGTTCCTCGCCATGCACGCTTTCGCGCTCGGCATGTGCCGTCACGACGAGCGTGCCGAGGCGACCGCGCGGCGCGCGATCGAGCTCGAGCTCTACACGCCCTGGGCACACCACGCGCTCGCGCATCTGTTCCTGAACCAGCGCCGCATCGACGAAGGTCTCGCGCTGCTCGCCGAGCTCGAGCCCACGTGGCAGCGCAACACCCAGGCAACGCGCAGCCACAACTCGTGGCATCTGGCGCTGCTGCACCTCGCCAACGAGGACGTCGACAGCGCGCTGCGGATCTATCGCGAGGCGATCGCCGGCTTCGAGCCCGACTCGGTCTTCGAACACGTCGACGCAATCTCGCTGCTGTGGCGCGTCGAGCTCGCCGGGCAGCGGCGCGACGACGAGTGGCGCGAGCTCGCACCCCACCTCGTCGAGCGCGCAGGGGAGCAACTCTTCCCCTTCCTGAACGCCCACTACGCCTACGCGCTCACCCGTGCCGGCTACGACGAGGTCGTCGAGGACGCGCTCGCGAAGCTGCGCGAGCACGCCTTTCGCCAGACAGGTGCTGCGGCGCGCGTGTTTCGCGACGTCGGCGTGCCCCTGGTCACCGCCTGCGCCGCATTCGCCGCCGGCGAGCCGGGCCGCTGCAGCGTGCTGCTCGAGCCGATCCTGCCCGAGCTGGCCTGCGCCGGGGGCAGTGACGCCCAGAACGACCTCTTTCGTCAAACATACGTCGTCGGCCTGCTCGACTGCGGCCGCCAGACCGAAGCGCGCCGCCGCTTGAACACCCGCCTCGCCGGCCACACGCCGACCCCGGTCGAGCAGGGCTGGCTGGCGCGCGCCTGACGCGCGAGGCAGCGCCCTTCCTCCTTTCTCTGTACCTCCTGCTCCACCGATCGACCGGCACCGCCTCCTGCACGCGAGGGGGCGGCGCCCCCTCGTTGGTGATCAGTACGCGATCTGGAACTCGGCGAGCAGCACGTCCTCCCGGCTGCGCTTTCCGCCGTCGATGGTGATCAGCCCGTCAAACGCCGTGCGCGTGTAGTTGACCTGAAAGCTGAAGGCATTGTTGAGGTACCAGTTCAGGCCCGCGGTGTACGCGGTCGCGTTGGTGACCGAGCTGTTGGCGCTCGCGAAGCCCTGCTCGAACGCCTCGCTGCCGAGGCCCACCGTCGAGCCACGGAACGCGACCTCGAACGCTCCCCAGTGACCGTTCGCCGGATCGAAGTTATTGATCGGAACGACGCGCTTGTACGCTGCGTCCTCACCCGTGATGACCCAGGAGGCCTGCAGGAAGCCACCATCGTTGGTGAACCGGCCCTTGGTCGTCGTGTCGTCGTCCTCGTCGGTGAGCGTTCCGGACTGGTCGGACCAGATGTACTCGCCCATCATCCCGAACGGTCCCCAGTAGTAGTAGAACTGCGGCGACAAGCGGCTGTGGATGCCGTTGCCCAGCGTGCCGGTGGCGAGGCGATAGATCGTCGAAAGGCCGTCGGTCCGGACGCGGGTCCCGTCGATCGGGTCGTCGGAGTCGTTGCCGTAGGTTCCGGCGAAGCCGACGCCGAAGGCCTTGGCGAACGACCAGTCGGTGGTGGCGAATGGGTGGGCGAAGACTCGCCCGGCGAAATCTTTGTCGGAGTTCGCTTCGCCGTCGGTGGAGCCGCCGTCGACGACCCCGTTGAAGATGCCGAGCTCGTAGTTCAGGAGGCCGTTCTCGAAGACGTCGCCGTGCAGCATGAAGCCGACATCGCGGTTCGGTGCCAGGTAGTTCGAGATGGAGCGCTCGATGAACAGCATGTCGGCGCCGGATTGCAGACGCTCGAGGCTGAACGGCTCCTTGAACTTGCCGGCGCGGAACCTGGCGTACGGCCAGTACTTGACGTCCGCGTAGGCATCCTGGATGGACGGCGTGATGGTCGTCCCGCCAGTGCCGCCGAAGTCGGGCATGATCTTGTAGTCGAAGTACTTGAAGAGCGTGCCTTCGACGATGGGACGTACCCGGCGGAGGTAGAAGCTGCTCACGTCGGTGTCACCCGAGGTGTTCGGGAACCAGCGCGCGTTCGCCTGGATGTAGCCACGCAGCTTCATCTTGAAGTCGCCGCCGGGGGACTCGAGGAAGAAGCCGTCCTTCCAGCCGGCGATCGGCTTGGTCTTCTTGATCTCGTCCCGCACGAGCGCCTTGATCTCGTGCGGCTCGAGCGGCGGCGGCCCGGCCGGTTCTGCTGGCGCCAGCACGGTCGTGGTGGTCGTCTGCATCCTCTTCTTGCCTGACGGAACTGCGACGCCTTCGCCCTGCAGGCGCTCGAGCTTCTCGAGCTTGCGCTCGAGGTCCTGGATGCGCTTCTCGAGGTCGTCGCGCGACTGCGCCGCCGCGACGAGCGGTTGCTGGAGAAGGAGGCCGGCCACGATCAGGCCGGCCGCCCACTTCTTTCCGATCGACCGTATGGACATCGTAATGCTCCTCTTTTTCGGGCATTGCGTGCCTCCGGTCGGTCCGGTCAGCAGCGCTCTGGAGTTCTCGGTTCTGCCTCCCGGTGCTCGGGTGGGCAGTGGACGGCCAGGGGCGGCGCTAGGCCGGGCTCACCCGCCGCTGCAAGCGCATCTTCTCGGTGCGCTCGACCAGCACGACCACGCCGTCCTGGACGAGCGCCGTCACCGCGCCGTAGCGCAGTCCGTGCAATGCAGCCTTGATGCGCTCGATCGCGTCGTCCTCGCGATCTTCGGGCTCGTAGTGGACCGTGGATCTCGCCACCCCTTGCTTGGTCCCCATGGCAGATTCCTCCCTTCCTCATGTTGTCATGCCTAAATCGCGTAGTCTTCGACGAAGACGCGGACGCGGCGCGGCGCCACGTAGACGTCGTCGCCGACGCTGAGCCGCAGCTCGGCGAATCGCTCCCAGCCGACGTCGACGTTGAGCGCGAGGCCAAAGTCGGCGGCGATGAGCCGCACCTTCACCACGCCGCGTGCGGGATTCACCTGCACCACGGCAGCCTTCAGAGCGGATCCCCGCCCATTCCACGAGCGCGAGATCTCGAGCTCGTGCGAGCGCACGAAGGCAGTCGCCGAGAGACCCTCCTGATGGGGCTGATCCGGGTAGTCGACCTCCAGATCGCCCAGCTTGACGCGGCCGCCCTCGACACGGCCGTGGAACACGTTCACGTCGCCGAGGAAGTCCATGACGAACGGGTTCGAGGGATGCTCGAAGATGTCCCCGGGCGTGCCGACCTGCTCGATCTTGCCTTGGTTCATCACCACGACCTGATCGGCGACCTCGAAGGCCTCCTCCTGGTCGTGCGTGACGAACAGGCTGGTGACGTGGATCTCCTCGTGCAGGCGCCGCAGCCACTGCCGCAGCTCGGTGCGTACCTTCGCGTCGAGTGCCCCGAAGGGCTCGTCGAGCAACAGCACCTTGGGTGACGGCGCCAGCGCGCGGGCCAGTGCCACGCGCTGGCGCTGCCCCCCGGAAAGCTGGGAGGGGAGGGACCTTCCCAGGCCTTCCAGCTGCACCAGCCGGATGAGCTCGTTGACTCGGTGGTCGATCTTGTCCTTGGGCCAGCGCCGGACGCGCAGGCCGAACGCGACGTTCTCGAACACGTTCATGTGCCGGAACAGCGCGTAGTGCTGGAACACGAAGCCGACGTTGCGCTCGCGCACGTGCGAGTCGGTGACGTCGTCGGCGTGGTAGAGCACCGACCCTTCGTCGGGCAGCTCCAGGCCGGCGATGATGCGCAGCAAGGTCGACTTGCCCGAGCCAGAAGGTCCCAGCACGGCGACCAGGTCGCCGCCGCCGACTTCCAGGCTGACGTTGTCCAGCGCCGTGAAGGAGCCGAAGCGCTTGGTGATGTTCTTTGCCGTGATGCTCATGCAGCACTCCTGATTGATTTCGCCCCCGGTGCTGCGCACCGATGGGCCTCGTCGCTCGGCTCAGCCTCGCTCCTCGCGTTCCGCGAGCGCGCAGCCTCCTCGAGCTCGCGCCGCGTGCGCCACTCGAGGGTGACCTTGAGGATCAGGGTCATCAGGGCGAGCATGGTCAGGATCGAGGCCACCGCGAAGGCGCCCGGCAGGTTGTACTCCTGGAAGAGCTTCTCCACGCGGAGCGGCATGGTGTCGGTCTCACCCGTGATGCGCCCCGAGACCACGGCTACCGCGCCGAACTCGCCCATCGCGCGCGCATTGCAGAGGATGACCCCGTAGAGGATGCCCCACTTTACGTTGGGCAGGGTGACGCGCCAGAACAGGCTCCACCAGCGCGCGCCCAGACTCACCGCCGCGACCTCCTCGTCGGAGCCGGTCGCTTCCATCAAGGGGATCAGCTCGCGCGCGACGATCGGGAAGGTCACGAAGGTCGTTACGAGCACCAGACCGGGCCACGCGAAGATGACCTTGATGTTCTCCTCGCGCAGCCACGGCCCGAGGTAGCCCTGCAAGCCGAAGATCAGGACGAAGAGCAGACCCGCCACCACCGGCGACACCGCGAACGGCAGGTCGATGAGCGACGTCACCAGCGCGCGGCCTGGGAAGCGGAAGCGCGCGATCGCCCATGCTGCCGCAAGGCCGAAGAGCACGTTCAAGAGCACTGCGACCGGCGCGACCTTCAGCGTCAGGAGGATTGCGAGCCAGGTGTCCTCGTCCTCGAAGAGGTTGTGCCAGTAGACGTCGACGCCCTTCGCGAAGGCCTCGTAGAACACGTTCGCCAGCGGAATGACGACCAGTACCGTCATCACGGTGAACGCGAGACCGATCAGGAGCCAGCGCACCGGAGCAGGGTCCTCGTAGCCGCGTCGTGACTTCGTACCTGCGCCTGCCTCAAGCATACTTCCTCCTGCTCCAGCGCTCGAGGAGGTTGATCGTGAACAGCGCCGTGAACGACATCGCGAGCAGGACCACGGCGACGGCCGCGGCCTGCTTGTAGGCGAACGCCTCGAGGTTCGAGACCACCAGCACCGGGGCGATCTCCGTCTTGTACGGCATGTTGCCGGAGACGAAGACGACCGAGCCGTACTCGCCGATCGCACGCGCGAAGGCGAGCGCGAAGCCGGTGATCGAGGAT